>Ga0209511_1000197_pt1 | contig 67510 bp, 40 predicted proteins | sample SSSSmetaG_FD_184141 | JGI IMG/M metagenome (GOLD analysis project Ga0209511, IMG submission 184141) | Glacier valley bacterial and archeal communities from Borup Fiord, Nunavut, Canada, to study Microbial Dark Matter (Phase II) - ​SSSS... | ecosystem: Environmental > Aquatic > Freshwater > Ice >... | reverse complement strand
TTTTGTAATTATTAGGGTTAAACAAATCCCATTGTCGTGGGATATTTTATCCATGTTTCATGCTTCAACATGAAATTTAAGGAAAAGTGTTTCAGCACTTTTCCTTTTTTTATCATGGTTTTTTTATTAGTACGGTATTTTCATTTATTTCATATTTCAGTTTAGTTGTTTTTGAAACCAATTGGAGCATTTCCCTGAGGCTTTCTGTCTTTATGGTCATCGTATATCGCTCCTTGGTATTGATAGCCTTATCGACAACAATTTTCACATCATACCATCTTTCCATTTTTTTGATGACTTCTTCAAAGGGTGCATTTTCGTACTTCAACAGGTTTTCTTTCCAGGAAGTAAAGAGCTGAGAATTCACTTGCAGGCGCTTTAATTCGTTTGTTTTACGATTAAGTATGACTTGCTCTCCTGGATTCAATATGACAGTTCTGCAGTTTGTCGTATTGATCGCATTTACAGAACCTTCATCAAGTGTAGTTGTAAAATCATCGTCATTGGCATAAGCACATACATTAAATCGGGTGCCCAGAACCTGTATTTTTAGCTGACCTGCTCTTACTACAAAAGGATGTTTAGCATCTTTGGCAACATCGAAATAGGCTTCGCCTTCGATAAATACATCCCGTGTTTCTTTGCTAAATGCAACAGGATACCTGAATTTGGTTCCTGAATTCAGCCATACTTTTGTGCCCTCGTATAATGTGATTTGTGATCTTTCACCATATGGAACATCTATTGTATTGTATAGTGAAGATAATTCAATGCGTTCGTTTCTGTTAATGTAGTAGAGACTTAGAGAGCCCAAGGTAAACGCCAGAATAAAAACGGCCGCATATTTCAGAAACGTACTGAATCGATTATTCTGAATCGATATCCTTTTGGTTTCAGGAAATGAAAAGTCGGGAATTGTAACCTGATCGGGATGATCAAGTCCGGTAACTACCCATAAGTTTTTCAATTGAATATACTGTTTTTGATTTTCAGGGGTAGATTCTATCCAATCCAGAATTTCGACAGTTTCAATGTCGGAAGTTATTTCTCCTTTAATGTATTCTATTAGCCTTTCTTCGTTCATTGATAATTGTGATTTGAATGTATAACCTAATCAAACCCGTTTACCCTTACTGAATAAAATACTTTTATTTCATTTTTTAATTCCGGAAGAGAAACAAGATATAAAATAATGGCAGATAATCCTTAAGATCAGCCTTTAAAGATCGTAGCGCCTTCGAAATCTGAGCTTCAATCGTTTTTATGCTTAGATTCAGTTCCTCCGCAATTTCCCGGTTTTTTTTATCTTCAAAACGGCTCATCTCGAAAACCCTGCGACAAGCAGGCGATAATTTCTCCAATGCTGCCTTAATTTGAATTTGTAGTTCCTCAAAAACAATATCGCTGGTGTCAAAAGCATCCAACGACTTGTAATTGATGTCTAATTCCCTATTTTTAATATAGTTGTCATAATTATGCCGCGATTTCAAGTGGCTGATCGTTTTCAACGACTTGTTCTTTGTAACCGTAAAAAGCCATGCATGCAAGTTCGTGTCAATGCGTAACGTACTCCTTGTAGCCCATAATTCAGTAAATACATCCTGAACAATATTTCTGGACGCCTCATAACCAAACAGATACTGCGTGGCAAAATAATTTAACCGTGGGTAATAATAGCGGTAAATTTTTTCAAACGAAGGTTCATCACCTGAAATGATCTTTTGCAGTATTTCTTTACTTGTCAGGTCCAATTTGTATTTTTTGTCAGTTTGCTGAAATCCTTCGGAATCAACTGCAAAAGTAACTGAATTATCCAGATATTCTGATGCATTGTTTTTAACCTGACCTACTTTTAATGGGTGGTCAATTTGCTCCGGAAGAGACTGGATATTTTATTTGGCGTGACCAATTTGATCACAGTCATCATTGGTTTTCCTCATCCATTCATCCTATTTGGTTCTCAATTTTACAACTGTTGTTTTATATTCCGGAATTTCCACCAGTAATTTCTTTTACTTTACTGAAAAAGGCTTTCTTTCGCTCAGAATTAATACCCCAATCGACCGGAACACTCTGGTAGCCTTCTTTGTAATCGGTTTCGCCAGGAAATCGAAAATCGAAATAACCCCAGGACACGTAATTTTTGATTGAGGTAGTAATGTTGTTTGATTCCTTGTCAAAATCAAAATGATCGTCTTCATTATTGATGACAGGCATCGTTTGATATCCCTCCGCTTTTCGGGTATCATCGGCTAATTTTTGAATTTGCATCGGATCTTTTGCTCCATTTCCATGAATGAGCAAGAAATCTGAAGCCTTTGCCACATTTGGAGTTGGAACGGTGATACCCCCAAAGCTTGTTCCAACAAGAAACCGGTAACCATTTTTCTCCATACCTTTTGCCAAATCAATCAGTTCGTGAATGCGGTCGGGTTGAAGAATTTTATGGTCGTAACTTTTAAAATTGGTTTCATTGGCAATTTCGATCAGCACATTCCGGTAACCTTTTTCAAACAACCAGGCAACCAGATTCGTTGTAGCATTCCTGATTGCATTTTCATCAGTCATATACTGATCCTGACCAAAATAAAATATTCCGAGAATGACGACCATGTGCAATTCATCAGCCTTTTTCAGGATATTGTCCAGGCGTTTCATGTAAGGGTCCAACAATGAACCATCCGGATTAAATCCTGTGTTTAAACATTTTGATCCTCCGTATCCTGAAGGACTGCCACCTTGCATGTTCAAAGAAAAACAGTTCAATCCATATGAATACCAGAGCGGCATATTTCCAACAAACTCCCGGTTGTTACGGTCGGCATCCCATTTTTTTGTATCCGGATAGGCAAATGAATTAACTGATGCCGGATTCATATCATCAAAAACGCCTTGCACCATGCGCGAATTCATCAGGAGTCCTTCTATTTTGCTACCATTCCAGGTTCGCCCAGGGTAGGTTGGCTTTCCGTTGATGTAGAACGCATCACCTTTGATGGTCACCACTGTTTTTGCTAAAACGGATGACAAACTGCTAATGATTAAAAAGGAAAATAAAAAAATTAATTTTACTAAATTCATAATGGTTGGATTAATATTGTTTTTGATGTTTGAAATCGGTGTTACGGTAATTGCTGTTTTTCTTTAATGGAATTTTAAGCCCATCGGTTGTTTCGAGCCAGTTATTTAACTCTTCCAGATGTTGTTTAATCACCGGCTGAAGTCCAGGTTTATCAATCAGGTTGTACATTTCGTTCGGATCGTTTTGAATGTCGTAGAACTCATTCCGATCCCAGATTCCCTGGTAACGGATGTATTTGTACTGATCGGTGCGGACTCCAAACATAGTTGGTGTCATCGGGAATTCGTACTCCCAGTAATACTCGTAAAAAATGCGGTCTCGCCAGTTCGTTTCATCACCTTTCAAGAGTTGAATGATTGAATAACCGGGCATGTATTCCGGTTTTTTTAGACCTGCCATTTCCAGACAGGTTGGAGCAATATCCACGTTTTGAACCATTTTGGTAATTACTTTTCCACCTTTGAATAATTCGGGACAACGCACCAGGAAAGGAACTTTCACCGATTCTTCATAGAAATGCCGTTTGTCGATCAGGCCATGTTCGCCCCAGCTAAAACCGTTGTCGCCCATATAAATCACCAGTGTCGATTCGTCCAAACCTTCCTTTTTCAGGTAATCCATCACCGAACCGACACTTTCATCCACGCCCAGCAAGGTTTCGCAATAATCCTGAACCATTGTATTCATGTCTGAATTGGTATTGTACATGTAATCCACACCATGCCAGCTGATGCGCTGCGCAGCTACCCATTCGGGCCATTTCAGATCGCGGTAGGCGCCGGTTTTGGTCTGATCGAAAGTTGCCGGAAGTGGATAGATTTTCCCTTTGTATTTCCCTTTGTGCCGTTTGGCTGGCTGAAAACCAGCATGAACCGCCTTGTGCGAGAGATACACAAAAAACGGTTTGGTCTTGTCGCGTTCCTTTAACCATTTCAAGGTGTGTTCGGTCAGCAAATCGGTGATATAGGTTGAGTCTTTATAGGCAACCTGCTTACCATCAATATTTAATACCGGATTGTAATAGACTCCCTGTCCTTTGAAACTTTCCCAATGGGTAAATCCAGGTCGCGGTGCATCGCTGTCGTCGCCCATGTGCCATTTTCCGAAGAAACCGGTCTGATAACCTGCTGCCTGTAAATACTGCGGGAAATAGGTCAGATTGCCCGGATCGGGCGCCTGATTATCGACAATGGTGTGCGTGTGCGAATACATTCCGGTGAGAATGGAAGCACGGCTGGGTGAACACAGCGAAGTGGTTACAAACGCGTTTTTGAACCAGGCGCCTTCTGCTGCCAGTTTATCCATGTTGGGAGTTTGGAGCCATGGTACTTTACCAGTAAATCCCATAAAATCGTACCGGTGATCATCAGTCAGGATGAAAACGATATTCCTCGGTTTAACTTTCTTGTCTTGAGTCAACGGTTTGAATTCTGCCGGAGTCTTCTGGGCATAAACGCACATTGTAGAACTCAGTACAGATGCTCCCAGAAGAAATTTGTTTTTATTCAGCATAGTGATTAGTTTTTTATTAGTTCTACCAAATAAACATCATTTTCGCGAATGCCCAGTTGATAATTGAAAACTTTATCAGTGCCAACAGTAATCACATCATTTGCAAACGGGGTTCCGGAATTCGCATCCTGAATTGTTTGCACCTGCTTTTTGGTCAATTGAAATGGCGAACCCAATTTCATATAGGTGGCATACACATCGTTGCTCTGATAGCCAACTTTGGTAACCTTTAGCTGATAAGTTCCTTCAGGAATATTTGTTAGTTTGATCTTTGTTAAACCTTTATCTTTCGATGGCAGATCGCGGCGGTAATACACCTGATTGTTTACACTGTCGGTTGGATGGGTCAGGGTGAAATCCCAGAATAAAGTCTGAATGTCGCCGTTTTCATTTTTGCAAATCCACGATGCCGGATCAGCATTTTTTACTTCCGTCGCGCCCAATCTGTTCAGAAATTGGTAGCAGTAATAGGCCGGTTTTTTAATCGTCTGGTAGTTCAGCAAGCCAAAACCACCATGAAACGGGGTGGTACGTGGGGCGCTTTCTTCGAAAATATCGGTAAAAACCCAGTTCGACATGGAGTTAGCGATATTCTCAGTCCCTTTCATTTTATCGAGAATGAAAGCGGCCGAATGATAGCTGTCGTGTACCGGATCGGTTGGCGTGTAAGATGAACTCCACTCAGTATAATGCAATTCGAGATTGGGTTTTGCCGAAGCCAGAATCTTGTTTTTTGAATTGTTTACATTTTTGGTAATCGCTTTCGGATCCTGATCGAGCAGCGTACCTGTTTCGCCCGAAGCATCGAAATAACCCTGACGAACGGCATAATCGTGGGTAGCGATAAAGTCGATCGGCACATTGTTTTTAACGCAATGCTCAATGGTTTCGGTAATCCAGCCATTTCCGGCAGTGGCCGGGCCACCAACTTTGTAGTCCAGATTGACTGCCCTGATGGCTTTCACTGTATAGTCGTATAGTTTCAGATAATCCGCCATGGTTCCCGTAAAAAACGGAGAAATATTGGGCTCGTTCCAGACTTCGAAATACCAGGTTTTTACCTCGCGGGCGCCATAGCGTTCTGTAAAATGTTCGGTCAGGGCTTTCATGAAATCGTACCATTTGTCGTACGATTTAGGCGGTGTAATATTGCCCTTCCACCAGAAAACGGTTTTATCGCCGCTGGCTAAGGCTTTCGGCATAAACGACAATTCAACAAACGGTTTTATGTCGATACTCAATAGAAAATCGTACAATTGATCGATGTATTGCCAGTTGTATACAGGATTTCCCGTTTTGTCTTCGGTATAAACACCCATATCATCGTGTAAAAGTCCGTGCATACGGATGTATTTGAAACCAATCTCTTTTTTCACGAGTTTAAGCTGTTCCTGCCAGTCGGCGCGCAATCCTTCGTTGGCGCGTCCGGCACCCACACATTCCTGCCACATTTTTACGGTCGGACCTTTGACCTGATTGACGTCGGCCTCAATCATCCGCACTGTAGGCTGTGGATCTGGCGTTTCCTTCGATTTTTTCTGCGCATTGGTGTTCATTACAATCGATGAAAAAGCAAGGAACAAAAGGATTGATTTTAAACTTGACTTCATTCTGATACTATTTTTTTTTGAAAAAATGCTTACCTTATGATTAATACTTTTTTAACTGATGAATTTATTTTAACGAAATAGAGTCCGTTCCCGCCAAATTTGCTGGTCGGTATAGTAATTTCGGAAACAGAAGTTAAATTGGAATAAACTATCGAGCCCAACGAGTTATAGATTGCTATCGTTGATTTCTCAGTTGGTAAAATAATTTTTATCCTATCTGAAGCTGGATTAGGAAAAATGTCAAACTCATTCTTTTTTGAGATGTCGGTAATGCCTGTTGTGAACGAAACTGAAAGTGGTTGAATCACCTGTGTTGCTGGAAGAAAAACATCATTTCCATCCTGGATTGCCACAATATTGCAATTCCCCTTGGCAATAATATGCACCTTTCCATTGGATACCGTTGCTACTTTGGAATTGGTACTTGCAAACTGAACCGTCAAACCTGAACTGGCTGTTGCTGTCAGGTCAAAATCGGATTCACCCAATATTTTTGCCTGAATCGGGGCAAACTGGACGGTTTGAGACTGCAATTTTTTGTCATTTTCGACTACAACATACAGCGTTGAATACTTGGGCATGGTTAATTTTATGTCGCCACTAATGTTTGCAGAGTATGGCTTAAGGGTAGTATAATCGGCCGGACCTCCACCATCTGCAGTTGAAGTTTTTCCATTGATATAAACTTTCCGGGAGAAATCGCCATTATCGGTTCCACCTGTCAGCAGGTAGTAATAATAACGGTCGCCGGTTTTAAAGTTGCTCATTTTCAAGCTGACTATCTTTTCTGTGGTTCCTTTATTAACCAGCACAATTCCGCTTTGTCCGGATGAAAATTTCGAAGCATAACTGAGTACATCTGTACTGCCGGTAACGGTTGATGCAATCATTTTGTCTCCGAATAATTTCTGAAAAAAATACATGTAATAAAATGGAGCTCTTGGCGTATATCTGGCAATTCCGGGCTCTCCATCAGCAAGCAAGGCGTGGTTGTCGCCATCGTTCCAGCCATTGACAAAATCCCAACGCATACTGCCACCATACTGATTTTTAATTAATTCTCCCAGAACAAGTGCCGCATGCATTCCATTGATGAACGAAACACCTTGTTTGCTGCCTTGAGCAAAAATATTCCATTCGGTCATTGCGACGGGTATTGGATCATGATTGATGTTTGTCAGTAATCCATTGTCAATGTAGGTCTTAATCTCTTTCGACCGAACATACGAATTCAGAATGGTGGAAACGGTAGAATTCTCCTGAAAAGGAGTATGATAACTATGCACAATAATAAAATCGGTCATATTTCCTACTTGTTTCATCATGCCTGAATTCCAATTCATTTGTATCGCATTCCAGGTAACATGACTATCCATGGCAACCACACCAATTTTGATATCGTTTCCCACCTCTTTGGCTGCTTTCCGCATTTCTTCAATAAAGACTTTGCAGTGTTTGCCATACAAATCACCGGTAATGGTTTGAGACTGACCATCTTTATTCAATGACTGATCGATGGTGTAACCCGTTTCCCAATTGCCAAAATTTTCGTTTCCGATTTCCCAGTAACGGGTTCGGCCATTATCGTAACGCACCCAGTCGGCCGCATATTTTGCCGCAGCAAGCACCGGATCAATACTGGTACTGTAACGGGCATAGGCATAATTCACACAGATAATTCCGGTTGAATTGGTTTTTTCAAGAAAGCTGTAATACGAATCAAGCGACATGGTCCATGAATTTTTGTTGGAGCCATACAATTGATCGTTGTATTTCGCTGTCGGAGGAAGATCCTTTGGACAAGTTGCCTGACTGGACGCGTTCCAGAAGTAATCGTTCGACATGTTTCCACCTGGCCAACGGACAATATGAGGTGCCAAATCACTGACGTCTTTGACACATTGTGCATTCTGCTCCAGTTTTCCACCCCAAACAGCGGCATTGTGGCCGTAAACATATTTGCTCACTTTGGCAATTGTTATTCCGGCATCAATGGTGACTGTAACTGTTGAAGGTTGAGTCGTTTGTGCAACTCCGTCAAAGTCTTTGATCTCAATACTTTTTGGCATCCAGTCGTCGAGGAAAAAATTCTGCGACATTGCTTGTGCCGAAGCCAATGAGGGGAAAAGTACTATACAAAAAAAGAGGAAAAGCAGGCCCTGTTTTTTTATATCGCGGAAGATTTCAATATGCATAGTTTATATTTTAGCATTGATTAAATGAACTGAATAACTTTTTGAAAACCAATTAAGCCGGAGCAAATTCCCGGACTAAATTATTCAACAACCAAAACCTTGTTGATCAGGTTTGCTGAATTTGTGCCGACCATGATCTCGAATTCACCGGCTTCCTGGGTGTATTTCATGTTGTAATCCCAGAATGACATACGCGACGGATCAAGTATGAACTTAACCGTTTTTGTCTGACCGGCTTCCAGGGTAATACGATCAAAACCTTTGAGTTCTTTTACCGGTCGGGTTACCGATGCAATTTTATCATTCACATACAATTGCACAATTTCATCGCCTTTTACTTTTCCTGAATTGGTTACATCAACCGAAACAGTAACCGATTGGCCAGGTTTGATTTTGTTGGCTGAAAATTTTAGGTTTGAATAGGTAAATGTGGTATAGCTTAAGCCAAATCCGAAGGGATACAATGGCAATACATCCTGAGAAACATAGCCCATAAACTGAGCCGATGGTTTGTGGTTGTAAAACAAGGGCAACTGACCAACCGATTTAGGGAAAGTAATGGTTAGTTTTCCCGATGGATTCACATCACCAAACAGAATGTCGGCGGCGGCTGTTCCTGTTTCCTGCCCCATGTACCAGCCTTCGAGAATAGCCGGAACATTCTTTTGAATGTAATTGATCGTCAGCGGACGACCATTGGTCAGGTAAACAACGACAGGCTTTCCGGTGGCCACCACAGCTTCTACCAGTTCCTGTTGTTCGCCGACCAAATCAAGGGTCATGTTGTCGCCAAGATGGGTTTTGCTCCAGGCTTCCCTACACAAATGTTCGGTTTCGCCAATGGCCAGAATGATGATATCCGCCTGTTTGGCCACTTCAATAGCCTCTTTAATCATCTTCAGGTTCTCACTGCGTGGGGTAAATTTGATGAGATCGGTGGTCCAGTTTGTGTGGTTCAGGCTAAGGTTGTCAACAATTTTACAACCCTGCGAAAACAGCACTTCTGAAGAATTACCCACCTTGTTTTTGATACCTTCCAGCAGGGTAATTTTCTGATACGGTTCGCCCGAATAGCCACCCATAAACAATTCGTTAGCTGATGGACCAATCACCGCTATCTTTTTGTATTTTCCCATTTGTAAAGGCAACAAATTATTCTCATTTTTAAGCAAAACAATTGATTCGTGAGCCGCTCTCAGCGCCAGTTCCCGTGATTTGGGATCTTTGCTCACTTCAATCGCTTTGTTGACATCGATTGGAGTACTTTCGAATAAACCCATCTGAAACTTCAGGACAAGCACCTGATAAACCGCGGCATCAATATCAGCTTGTTTAACCTTACCTTCCTTGACCAGTTCAGGCAAATAAAGATAGAAGTCAGTCGTAGGAAATTCGCACTGAACACCGGCATTGAAGGCTTTCATAGCGGCGTCCTTTTTGTCGGTAGCCACAAAATGTTTGGTAACCAGCTGATCAATGGCATGCCAGTCGGAAACGATCATTCCTTTATAATTCCATTCTTTACGAAGAATATCCTTCAGCAACCATGAATTATAATGCGATGGTTTGCCGTCGATTTCGTTGTACGAAGGCATCACACAAAACGGATGAACACTGTCGATTGCCATCTTGAACGGAGGAAACTGAAACTCACGCAGAGCCCGTTCCGAAATACTGGCAGGCGCCTGATTGAGACCACCTTCGGGTTGACCATGTCCGCAGAAATGCTTTAAGGTAGTGGCCACATGTTCAGGAGCAATGATTCCTGTTGAAGTTCCCTGAAAACCTTTTACTGCAGCAATCGCGTAAACACCGTTCAGATAAGGATCTTCGCCATAGGTTTCTTCTACACGTCCCCAGCGCGGATCGCGACAAACATCAATCACCGGAGAAAATGCGTAAGTTGTTCCACGCGAACGCATTTCCCTGGCTGTAAGAGTATAAACCGCTTCAAATAATTTAGGATCCCACGAGCTCGCCAAACCAATAGCCATGGGGAAAGCAGTGGCTTCGGGTTTCATCAGTCCATGCTGACCTTCATCGACAAAGAGGGCCGGAATTCCCCAACGGGTTTTCTCCAAAAGGTATTTCTGTATTTGATTACGACTTTCAACGGTTTTCCGGATGTCTTCAAAAAAAGGCTGAACCGAATGAATTCCTTTGCCAAATTCTTTTCTCATTTTGGCGGTATCTGCAAAGAATTTAGCATCATAACGATTGGGAGATCCATCCAGAACGGCACCAATCTGATAGATTTTTTCTTCGGTACTCAATCGTCCAAGCAAATCTTTTGCACGCTCTTCAGGACTTAATTTCGGGTTTTTGTAAGGAAATTTCTGCGTCGGCTGAGCATCGACATTCGCGATCAGGCAAAAGGCAAAAAGTGAAAGAATCAGTAATTTTTTATACACGGATCTATTTTTTTTTGTTTAATTTTCTTGCTGCAACTCCTTCAACAGTAATATTAACCGGTTTGATCAGGCCATTTTCATCGAAATACATCCGGTCGATGCAGGTTTCGCGATGATTCCCATCGGTTTCGGTTAACGGACGGCGGTGATAAACGATGTACCAGTCGTCGGTATTCGGGATGTTGATGACCGAATGGTGTCCTGCTCCTTTGGCAATTGTCGGGTCTTGCTGTAAAACCTTTGCAATTCGTTTGAAAGGCCCGAACGGCGAATCGGCAATGGCATAAGCTACCGAATAATCGGGGCCGGTCCAGTCACCTTCGCTCCACATCAGGTAATACTTGCCTTTCCGGATAAACATAAACGGACCTTCGACATAGTTTTCAGGAGTAATTTCTTTGTAAACCGAACCATCAGGATAAGGAATTAAACCTGTGAAATCGTCTTTGATCTTCACAATGTTGCAATGCCGCCATCCGCCATAAATGAGGTAGTATTTCCCATCCTGATCGTGGAAGATGAACTGATCGATGGGTTGCGCACCGTTGGCAATCTGATTGATGAGTGGTTTTCCAAGATAATCTTTAAACGGACCACCGGGATTTTTGGAAACCGCAATGCCAATACCACCCATTTGCTCACTTTTTTTGATATCGTTGGTACCGAAAAACAAATAATACTTTTTGTCTTTTTTGATGATTGATGGCGCCCAAAGCGAATAAGCCGCCCATTTCACATCCTTTATATCAAACACATGCGAATGTTTTTCCCAACTGATCAGGTCTTTGGATGAAAAGGCGTTAAAGAAAGTCTGCAGAAGAAATGGAGTCCATGGTTTGTTGTTTTTGCGTTCATTTTTCTGCCAGTCCGTGAGTACAGCTGACGAATCAGGAACTTCGGCGTGAGCTGAATAGGTTGGGTAAATCCAATACGTATCACCAAAAATGATGGCTTCAGGATCGGCATACCAGCCTTTAAAAATGGGGTTGCCGCTTGTTTGCGAAAATACTGAGCTACAAGTTAGAATGGCACAGATTAGTAATTGTAGTTTTTTCATAAACTAATAGTTTTAGGTATGTAGAAAAAAAATAATTTGTCTTTTTTCAGTTTCGTTAGTACACTCATTATATGTGTCCAATCATTATTCATCTTCATCAGTCCGTATCATTCTGACTCCGCAAAGTGGTCCGGCCTGGAAACTTTTGTTTGTTTTAAAGGCAATTGTAACCTTATCCTTCCCTTTGGTTAATGATTCGGGCAATGTATTTGTAACTTCAAAAAAGCCCCCGCTCCAATGTATAATACGTGTACATATTAATTCTCCGTCAACAAATATATCGAAACTGACTTTTTCATCACCACTAATATTGCCCCAGTATTTTTGAACAAGAGCCATTGGTTTATCAGGAAGTACTATCATTTCAAATTTAAACCAACCATCTGCTGCCTTACGACCTTTTATTCCCTCGTATTCAACCACTGTCAAATTCTCACCAACAAAACTATGATCTCGTTCGGGCTGCATTTCTCCAGGTTGAAAAAAATCAACTGTCTTCTTTTCCAGATTTTTAAACCCCGTGATCTTGTTCAGATATAGCCTTTTATCCTTAATCCATTCGTCAGCAGTAAACACATCCCAATAAATGGTATGAAAACAATTGTATAACTCGTAAAAAGGTTTTAGCTCCAGTTCTCCCTCGAAACTTGATTGTGCAATCTTAAAAGTGCTTTTACTTTTATCGGCAGCAATCACCCATTCATCAACAGGTTTATTCTTGGTAAGCAAGACCGGGACAAAATCTGGATTTTTTGCATCTTTTGAACTTTTTGCACCCAAAATAGCACCCAATAAAATAGGGCCATTGAAAATAGCTATACGATTGGCATTATCAGGCATACTTTCGGTATGCAATGCAAAAGGAAATTCAATGGTTATTTTATCCCCATTTGTCCATTTCCTGTTTAGGGCATAATATCCATTTTCCTGTAATTCCATTTTTATGACCTTGCCATTAAATAAAGCTTTCATTTCACTTTTAATCCAGTTTGGTTTGCGAATAAGTAAACTAAATTCCATGGCCTTTGCGCATTGAATTTCAATTTCAGATGTTTCTCCAAATGGAAATTTTGTAGTTTGAGTACATGTAACTCCTTTGCTGCTCCAATTCAATTTCGATGCTATAAATTGATTAACATACAACTGTTTTTCGTTATAGAAATAAATTAACTGAGGATACAGGAAATGGTGCTCCATGCCAGAACCTACACAGCAAGTAAAACTATACGGATCGTTAAAATCGCGCAAAGCCGGCATTTCTAATGAAAGATAATAAGTAACCCAGCCGTTCTCAGGATTTTGTGACGCCAACGAATGGTTAAGAATGAGGCGTTCAGTATAATCAGAAATTTTTGAGTGAGGATTCCAGCAAAACAAATGATTGCTCAACTTAAGCATGTTGTATGTATTGCAAGACTCGGTCGTTACTGGATCAAGAAAGTCGTTTAGTTTATCTGCAGGGCTAAAATGCTCATGGTAACTGTTTCCTCCGGTTTTATACGAATGGTGATCGACAACAATATTCCAAAAATTTTCAGCAGTTATTTTTTCACGCGGTGAACCATCAAGTTCAGTAATGCGCGCAAGACCAATGTATTTCGGAATTTGGGTATTTGCGTGCAATCCGGCCAAATTATCAACTCCGTTTAAAATTGGTGTCATTAGTTTACGATCAAAAAAACGCTTACTCAGAGCGAGGTATTTTTCATCTTTTGTATCGTAATATAAATCGGCAAAGGTTTCTGCAATACCGCCATGTTCGCATTCAAGTATATTCTGAAACTGTTCATCGTTTAAATGCATGATTTGAGTGTAAATCCAATCTGCAAATCGTTTTTCAACTTCAAGAGCTTTTTTGTTATTGGCAAGGCGGTAAGCATCACGAAGTCCGCCAAATATTTTATGCATTGTGTATAAAGGAACATTCATCCCATTCAGCAGAAATCCTTTTGACTCAATTTTTCCTTTGGCTATTTCATTTTCAAACTTTTCTTTATCAGATGGTTTCGCCAAAAAACCGCTACCCGACTTTTCCTGAATAAGTGCCAGATCGTCTATAATAAAATCGATTCTCTTTCGGAACTCCTCATTGGCTGTTGCCGCATAAGCCAAAGCACATCCGCTCAAATAGTGACCAATTGAATGGCCCATCAGCCAGGTTTCCCAACCATTATATTTTTCAGCCTGAGGTTCAAGTCCTGCCATTGGACGAAACCGTGCCAAAAAACTTGCTGGCTCATAATATTTAAGCAAATTTTGGGCAGCTATATCCTGAGCTGTTTTAAATGGCCCATCAAGCAGTTGCACTTCCACTAATTCAAATGGCTGCACTGGCAAAGCAACATTTTCATGTTTAGTTTGCGCATTTCCATTATGAAATAGAATGACCATTAGACCCAATGAAAATATTCTAAAAGGCGTGGCTATGTTTCTTCTAATAGACATAATGCAAAATTTCATTTCGTATATTTGATCAATTTCAATGGCCCCATCAATCCTGAAGGTTTTAAAGGCATATCCTTGTTCAGAATTTCGGTAATAGGCGATGTTGTGAAAAGACTTTTTACGCTTCCGTACTGAATCAAATCGCCGATGAAACGGTTGCGGCAAACATTGGCCACAATAACTTCCAGCACGTTTTCCTGTTTCAGCAAGCCGGAAATATCCAGTTCTGTATCGGGCATCCAGGTATATGCCATCAGTTTTCCGTTTAAGCGGACCTCAGCGGTGGCGTCCATTTTTCCAAGGTTTAGTATGATTGAATTGCCTGCTAAAACAAAACTGGTTGGAGCTGAAAATGCAATGGTATATTTGGCTTTTCCGGCGAAGTATTTGATGGCTGGTTTGTCAAATTCGGTCAGCGACTTCAATTTGGTAATTTCAATGGGCGCAATTACCTCATCCGAAATCGGGAAGAATTCAATTTTGCCTTTAAAATTTTGAATTTCAACAACTCTGACCTGACTTACAGACGTTTTGAACTGTTTGTCTGTATTTGCTGTAAAGGAATATTCACCACTTTGCATGCTTGTAAAACTGAATTTTCCATTCCTGTATGTAGCCAAAGGAATTTCCAAACTGTTTGCATCAAATTGCAACTGTGGAAAGACTTGTTTCCCGGAAAGCGACACAGCCTTTATAAACTGAGCAGGTTTTTCATTCCTAAATACAATTATTTTCGATTCGTAAGCCTTAAATGAAAGCGGAATTCGGGTCTGATTCAGATCCATCGCGAAGATAACAGGTTTTGAAATTGAACCATTTTCAAGATTCCATATTTCGGGAGTTTTACCGGCAACCCGGAAGACCAATTCTCGGTTCATCGGTTTATTTTGCTGATTGAAAAAGAAGTAAACCTCTGTATCTCCCAAACTTTTATGGATGAACATGATTTCTTTCGGATCGTTGCTGTTGGTGGTCAGATCAGGCAAAACACCCAGTTTTTTCAGCACTTCGCCAATGGGTTTTCCGGAGATTACTTTCCCTTTTCCGTATTGGTTTTCCGGAGTTTTACCCCAAACTGCATCTGCCAGTTTTTTGAATTCAGCCGTGTTGTTTTTCATTTCCTGAACCGACAACATTTCCAGCGGTTTCGGTCCGTAAACCACTGCACCATCGTTCGCCAACCGGGCAATCTGCTTTAAAGAGGCGAATTCCATGGTTGTGGTATTGGGCAACGTCAGAATCGGGAAACTTTGTTTGCCGCCAAACGAGATTTTACCATCAACAACCTTTGCATTTTGAAGCATATCGAAATTGCACGCATTGGCCTGAGTTCCGTAGGGCAAATCGTTCACAATACTTTTGCTGAAATACTCCGGCAGTTGATCGCCTACATAGAAAATGACATCGACGATGGGCTCACCTTTTTGAAGAATGTATTGAACTCGCGCCTGATAATCCATCCATCCCTGCGAAAACTCCCACCACGGATTGTTCCGGTTAAAATGCGCCGCAAATTTCATTAAAGTGGCGCCCGGTTTCAGGTCTTTGGCCTGATGCACATAGCTGTGCAGGATGATCTGATTAATACCCTGACAAAAGGCAGCGTCACCAAATGGTTTCAAATCTGCAGGCGACTCGCTGTAATGCGCAAATCCTGTATAGGCTTCCGAACCGATAATTTGTTTGTTGCAGGCAAGTGCTGCGTAGGTCGGAAAGTCGGCTTTAGGTCGGTCGGCAGGCTGATATTCCGGAAATTGATTCTGATTGGGTTGCGCCCAAAACTCTGTCATCGGCAAATCGGGATGATTGTTTGAGCGGAGAATGTCGAGCACAGGGTAACTACCATCGTTTCCATAAATGATTTCGGCGTGCATTTCCAGTTTGTTCTGGTGGCACAAATCCTCAAAATGTTCATAATACTTCACATCGATCAGGTCGGAAATGGTTTTGCTGAAATCGTGCAAAAATGCTTCGGATTGTTGTGTATTTTCGACCACTTCGCCGCACAAAACCGGAATCCAGGGAGTTAGAGAATACCCTCTGCGTTGGTTGAATTCCTCCGGAAATTTCTGTGTCCAGTTTTGAAAAAAACATTCCCAGCTGTCGATCAGCAGAAACTTAAAGGTATTGCCCGTGTATTTTCCTGAAGCCTGAATTAATTTACCGGCAAAGCTGTTGAAATGAAAATCAAGCGCCTGAGTATCCATTTTATCCACTTCCAAACCAGTCCCTTCGGGAGTCGCAGGTCCATTTTGCTTTCCGGTGGTGGTATATCCAAAGCGGATTACCCTCCATATACCTTTGGGTGCTTTCCATTTCAGAATACCATCAGATGAGACGAATGCGGTAAGATCAATAATCGATTTTTCAGAAATACCTTTGAAATTATTTACCGTAGTTAAATCAAATTTTTGCTCGCTGTTGGATTTTACTGAGCCAATTTTTTCGAGGAATCCGCTAATTTTGGGAGACCAGGTAGGTTCTTCCGATCCTTTCAATAATTCAAGTTCCGAAATCGCATAGTTTGTCCAGCTTGAATCACAGACCAGCTTGAAATATTTTGATTTTATTCCGGGGAATGAAAATGAAAGAAATCGATTGACCCCAACCAATTTCAAATCCTTTATTTTATTAAAGTTTATCCCGTCATTGGAAGTTGAAAGAACAAATTTTGCACTGATTTTGGACATGTCGCCCCAGTCGAAAACCATGCGGGGAAAGAGAACCAATTTATCAGCTGTAAAATCCGATGTAAATGAAATCGAAATTGCTTCACCGGCTTTGATTTTAAGTTCACTCAAAGGATTTCCATCGTTTAAAATATCAGTAGCATCGGCTTTGTTCAGGGTAATTCCAGGTTTGGCCTTTTGATAGGAGTTCAGATTTTCGGTGATAGGGAAAGCAACCACAGCCGCATCGCGGTAAAAATCACGCATAGTCTGGGGTTTTTCGAGTTGAACATTTACTTCCTGGCCTCCTGTAATGGTGGTTTTGGTCCATACATACTGTTTCATCGACTGTTCAGGCGTAATCCATGGTCCGCCGCTCGTGCTCCAGCCGTCGCAGTTGTGAACGCCAATGGTAATACCAAGTCTATTTGCTTCCTGTAATGCCCATTTAAACATTCCAAACCATTCATCGGTATAAAATTTTACCGGAGGCTTAACGATTTCCATCGGAACCCAGCTTCCAACATTCAGGATGGTTGCCTGAGAAACACCCTGTTTTTTCATCGACTCCAAATCTTTGGTAATCCCGTCTCTGGAAATGTTTCCGCTAATCCAGTGCCACCAGGTATTGACTTTTGTTGATTGAGTAGGAGTCTGAAAATCGGCTTTATTCAACTGATTCTGTGCTGTCCCCTGAAATAAACCAATAAAAAGAAAAATGTATAAGAGGCCCGTTAGTTTAAAATTCATCGCATTTAATTTTGATTTTATAAAAGTTCTTTTGTCACTGACAAATTTCTGAGATACTCTTTATTGCCTGATTTATTCATTCTATCAATCAGTTCTTTCTTTCCAATTACAGCTAGTGATCTGTTGAAAAAACCACGGGCTTTAACAATAAGACTGAAGGTTATTTTTTTTATTTGCTGATCCAAAATATTGATTTTACTGCCGGCAGATTCAATTTACACCGGGTATATAGTTGTCCGTTTTTTTTGACATACGAAACTTTTTCCAATTTTGAAACGGCTCCTGTATATGGATCCCAGATTTCAGGATTAAGCTTTCCCCTTAACATGACCTCAGTATCAAGATTGTTATCGCTCGAATTGGCAAAGAAGTAAATGTCCTTGTTGTCGTGAATTTTGTGCAAATACGAGAAATAGCCAAGTTGACTTGTGATTGTTGGGTTTTCCGGAAAGATTACATCAGCCGCCGGTACCAATTCAGAAATGGTTTTCGACAACAATTCAGCAGTTGGATTGGGCAAATAAATTGCTTTACCACCCTTGTCATTGGTCTGCAATTGGGCTTGTGTGCCAGCATTGTTACCGAACAGTTCAGTTACAATTTTCACAATTTCCTGATCATTTCCCTCTTCAGCCGATTTTGATGGTAAAAGTGAGGTGGCTAGAACTTTTCCGCCGGCGTCGAAGAATTGTTTGATCTTCTGAAGCGCTTTTAACGAAATGACTTTCCCTCCCGGTAGAATCATCAACTTGTAATCCTGAAAATTTTCGACATTGTTTAGGTGCAACAAGTCGTTTTGAATGGAGTATTTTTCGGAAGCAAGATATTCGGGATGGACGAAAGTAAAATCGCGGCGAATTTCTTTGGTAAGCATGTCGCTTATTTTGAGGTAATCGGCTTCAGGATAAGCCCATTCACCTTCGAGCTTGTTTTCAGGAGCATCGAAATAAAAACCTGCCTGTAAACTTGCAATCGGATAAAGAATGGCAATATCAGAAACCCGACATCCACCTTGAAGGGTGTAGCAGGTACGACCAACATAATCGCTGTATCGGGGAAGAGCCGGTGCCAGCTTTTCACTAAATGGAGAGATTAGCGGCGGCAACCAGATGTTTTTTGGATTGTACCACATGCCATGTGGAATGACATAATTAACACCTCTTACCTCCATTTCCATCATGGCACGGTAAAGCATCAGTGAATCGAAAGATTCTTCTTTGAAGGCGCCATATATTTCAGTAGCTGTAATGGGGCGGTCGTAAAGTTCCGAAGCAGAAACAACCAGTTTAAATCCGTCGAGACCACGGCCATACCACAAGATATAGTCTGTCAATGGAATGTCGGTATACCGGTAATACTTGAAAATGTCGGCATTCATATCCACAGGCTGAATACCGTAGTTGCCGGGTGGATGACCGGTGCTTTTTAGTCCGTGTTTCTTCGTCCACTGTGTAACCATTTTGGGATACCCTTCTGCTATCAGTTCGGCACGTGTATTGAAAAAGGCGACCCTTACCCTGTCGGTTTCAGCCCCAATGTTATGCCACAAGGCCGGGTAATACATTGCCGGATCGAAGCCGTTAAGTTCCTTGAATTTTTCATCAAACCTACCAGTCCACTGGCGTTCGGTTCGCCAGAAACCCACATCATCAAAAAAGACTTTCGTAATCGTATTCCCAAAATAGTTACCCATTCGTTTCGCATACTCATCGTATGTAAGTGTCATGTAACGGCTAATGGCTGCGGTATCCAGAAAATCGACAGCAAAATGGGGCTCATAATTTGTTGCCGTAACCAGATTGAAAAACATGATTCTCCATTTTCCTTTTGGAACACTCCAGGTTAAAATGCCGGTTTCGATGAATCCGGAAAGATTGATTCGCTCCAGGGTTTCCACATTCATGGCCACGGTAGCCATCAGTTTACCTCCGGGAATTGGGGTTTTAAAAGTTGATGGACCGTTGCGGATCACTTCTTGTTTGTCGATGGTCTTCCGGACATCGCCTGGAAAAATTTTTTCCAGTTTTCCACCAGCAGTTCCGCTTGGAAAGTCGACATCATCGTATAAAATTACGTTTTCATCCAGCTTCTTTGCCGTTTCGAGAATGGTATTGATCTTATCGAAATAGGCATCGCTCAAAAAATCAGGTTTAGTATTTTTTACCGGCAAAATGGCTACACCATTGAATTTGGCTTTCATTTTGGCGTCGGTCATTTGCTGAATGATAGCTTCCCTGGTCATTTCACCATTCATATGCCAGAAAGGTGTTGGGTAATATTGTTTCGGTGGACTCCTGAACACCTTTTGGGTGAGCACATTATCAACTTGTGCACTAACATTCAGCACAAAACAAAATGAAACGAGGGACAGATAAAAAGTAATTTTTTTCATAAGCTTCCAATGATTTCAGTCAATGTAATATTCCCTATTTTCTGATAGGTGATTCCGTTTGTTGCGTTTATCTGGATTCCAGCAACAATGATTTGGGCATTCACCGATCCCCAAAAGAGTAAAAATGCGATTACGGAAAGCGTCCTATTTCTTAATTCAGTTTTCATGTAGTATTTAGCTAAATAGTTATCGTTCAGTATTTGGATAAAATCTCAAAGCTAACTGAAGTATCAGACTTTAACCTTTAAAATTCTTTTGAAAATCTTTAAAATTGAACCGAAAAATGATAAAAACAAACCTATATCTAATTGATTCAATGAGAAAAGGTTTGAAACAAGTATAATTCTACTTCTTAAAAGTATTTTCAGTAATCGGTTTCTTTTTGTATTCCTTGATGTCGCCCACTTTCCAATCTTTTGCCATTTGAATATCCTTTTCGGTTTTCTCAACCAGTTCAGGAATATTTACATAACCCACCCGGTTGTAGTTGGCCGGTTTGTACTTTGAATCATATATGGTTGCATATTTAATCCAGAAAGCTTTGGCTTTGGTCAGGTGCCCGATGGCATCGTCCTGATCCTGCTGTAATCCGTAAAAATTATAAAGTGCCAGTGAACAGGCGCCCCGGATTTTCTCCTGATAATAGTTCCCAAGGGTTGCAAAAGCTTCAATATCACCCAGCGTTTGGGGCAGTTCGTCCGGAGAACCTTGTTTCTGTGCAGGCAATTGCTGAAGGTAAATCATGGCCAGCCTCGAATATTTTGAGATGCTGTCGGCAACCGCCAGAGGTGACATCAGGGATTCGATCGTGTTCAGTTTATAATCCTGAGCCCATTGATTGATATTCTGAATGTTGCTTCCGGGCATCGGATCAACTTCCATAAAGTCTTTTACAGTATAAAAACCTTTGAAATTTTTGTGGCTCAAACAGGCTTCCGGAAACCAGCGGACATCAATATCGCCCCACGAAAGACGGGTTATCCAGGGGAATACCATCGAAGCTGCCGACCAAGCATTCATCAGTGTCTGTGACTGGATTTCAGGGAAACGGGTTTGGAGGGTTCTACGGAAAAGTTCATCTGGCAAATTTGGATTGTAACTCAAACGCCCCCAAAGCATAAATGAATACCATTGTTTCTGAATAATCAGCGGACGAACCGCAGCTCCGTCTTTACCAAGAAAATCACGTCCCCAGGAGTAACCGTCGGAGCCCATGTAATAACCGGCAATCTTATCAGGTCCGGGAATTGCATTCAGGTACTGACGTGCATAGGTCGGATTTCCCCAACGGAAACTGTAGATGTCGTCATTTCTGACAGTCAGCCACATGCGCTGATCTTTTGGGAGAATCTCAAAAGCTCCTTTTGCAAACGGGGGGTTAGGAATCGAATACATGTGGGCAATGGAATACTTGATGCTCAAATCCAGTTTTGTCGGAAAATCTTTGAATTCAGTATTAATTTCGGCCAGCCCGGTCATGTGAAAGCGGTGAATCAGCCTGACTTTCCGATCGGGTTGTTTTTTCTCTGCATCACGAATTCCTTCGCCATAGGTTTTCCAGAGCCATTGTTCCTTACTGTATTTATTGTCTTTTTTTTCAGGCATATTTTCGCCAGCAGTAATCCCAAACCCAGCCAGATGCGGATAAGTTAATACCATTTCACGAACAGAAGCCCTGAAATAAGCGATGGTTTTATCGTTACTGCGTTCGGGAGTTATTCCGTATTTCCCCATTTCGCCGAGTGTAAAAATGTGCCAGTTAAACAAATAGACTTCGATTCCGCGATCGTTGGCATATTCCATCACTTTTCGCCAGAAGGCAATCTTTTCATCGATGGTCATTTTTTTGATCACCTCGTGGTTTTTCAGCAGTTCATCCGGAAGACCATTATTGCCTGTAAAACCATATTTATCGCCGATAGCATAGGTGGTTCGCCAAACATCATTCAGCGCCACATCGGGATATTCAGGAACTTTGACCATCGAAGGAAACGGATTCAGACTCCAGAGCGACACCGTGTTGTAGCGGTTTCGTGCCATTTCGTCGAATTGCTGTTTCCAGAAATCCATCTCCCACATTACCGGAATATTCTGCTGATAAGCATCGCTGAAATCGGAGTAGCTTGGAGTTCTCAGATCGAGCGGAATGTTGATCTTGATTCCCCTGCGCTGGAGAAACGGTTTATTGTCCGAATCTTTCAGGTTGTTAAGCGTCTGATTTTTGATGGCCTCTGCAATATCCAGACAGCCATACATCGCCCCTGAAGCATCTGAAGCAAGAACCCAGATTTCAAGGTTGTTTCTGGTGTTTTTTGTCCGGATTGAATAGCATTGCCAGCCTTTATTTGTGGGAATTTTAAGACCTGTTTTACTGACAACAGCATCCACTTGAATCGAATCTGAAACGACATAAACCGTTATCGTTCCTTCGATAGATCCTTTTTTTATTTTTTGTGATAAGACTTCAAGGCCTGATTCTTTGGAGCTTCTGCTAATTTCAGAAAGGCCGAATTCAATTGCTTTATCTTTTACAGAAGGAAGGAGGATACGAATGTAAACAGTTGATAAAGAATCTGTATTTTGGTTTTTGGCTGCTTGTATTTTCGGCACAAAAAGGATTGTGAAAACGAACAACAGCATAACGATTAAATTAAGTTGTTTCTTCATAACGGGTTTATTAGGTTTCTTTTATTAACTATATTTTTTGAAGGTCAATGTTTTTTCGTCCGAAAGTAGGTCATCTGTCCATCTTAAATTTACTCAAATTTCAACCAGTCTATTTCAGCCGGAGCTGAACTTTTTGAAACAAGATATAAATCGTGAACTCCGGTTGAATACTGTTTCAGTTTCGATACTGCCAATTTCCAATCACCCGATTTTTCTATATTAACTGTCACCAGAAGGGGGCCGTTCAAAGCGTCGAGGCGGATTTCGAAGCTACTTCCGGCTGCTGATTTTGTGTTCAACACCATCTTCTTCAACCCAGTACTGAAATAGACCTTGTTGTACCGTATCCACGAATCCTTTTGATTCATCGTAACTTTCCAGCCTTTAAAGGTGTTGATTGAGTCAATAAAACTTAATGATACACCTGTTGCTGATTTCGAACTACAGCGGTCAATCTGAATATGACTTTCTGCCCTTGAAATGCCAATTGCGCGCAGGCTTGGGATCACTTCGCGAATGGTTCCGTCCGGATTAAAAAACAGGCTGTCGGCCTTAATTGAACGATTTTTATCGAACTTCGGCGAAAGGTCGTTGTGATGGTAAAAAAGATATGATTGCCCGTTGTAGTCGACAATTGACTGATGATTGGTGTAGCATTTTACCGGCGATTCCTTCATGATTACCCCCTTATAATCAAACGGCCCCAAAGGATTGGTGCCAAGCGAGTATACAAGCTGTTCAGTTGTTTCCGGTATATAAGGAAAGGTCAGATAAAATTGGCCATTGCGTTCAAACACAAAAGGTCCCTCGATAAATTTTCCATTCCCAATTCCATTTATTTTAATTGGTATTGGTAGTGTCTCCAGTTCCAGCATATTCGTCTTGAGTTGGGCTCCATAGATGACTCTGCTATCGGCCCAATAGATATAGGCTTTGCCATCCTTTGCAATGAAAACATTCGGATCGATACCGTAAATACCTGCCATGAAATTTGGTTCAGGAGTAAACGGTCCTTCTGGCTTGTCGGCAATGGCTACCCCAACCCGACGACCTTTACCATTTATCTTTTCTTTTGCTTCTGCCGGAAAGTAGTAATAATACTTACCATTCGTAAAAACACAATCGGGCGCCCACATTCGATAGGAGTCATGCTCAACCCAGGGAACTTGATTTTGTGAGAGAATAACGCCATGATCCTGCCAATCGGTAAGATTTTCAGAAGAAAACACATGGTAATCAGGCATACAAAAACCAATAAATCCTTGCCCTTCACCACAGGGAACATCGTGCGACGGATAGATATAGATTTTTCCATTGAAAACCCGTGCAGTCGGATCAGCAGAAAACTGACTGGTAATCAGCGGATTTTGTGCTCTGGAAAAAGTAGTAAGCAGCAACAGGATTGCCAGAAAAAATTGAAATGCAGATCGGTTCATGATTGTAATTTGGTTTAGTTTTTTTTTCTTAAGTACTTGAAATTTTAACAGCTAATTGTGTCTATGGTCATGATTACTTTGTACTCCGTGGATTTAAACCCTCCTGAACGCCATAATAGGCTGGTTTGGGATTAAATTCATCTGTAAAAAGTAAAGGGTTTTGATCTTTTAACCAGAATTTATTCCAATTGTCGCGCACTCCCCAGAAGCAAACCCAATTGGCTCCTCCTTCAACAATAGCCTGCATCATTAACTTGTATTGCTGTTTCTGATTTTCTGCTTTTTCAGGCGTCCAGCTTTTTGTTTTATCGACCAGATCCAATTCGGTGATGTACACTTCGAGCCCCAACTTTTTATATTCCTGAATGGTTTGTTTGAATTTGCTCCAGTCATTAGGTTTTGCCAAATCGAAATGGCCTTGCAAGCCAACTGCATTGAGCGGTGTACGTGAATTCAACAAATGTTTTACCAACTGATAGAAGGCTTTCGATTTGGTTGTTCCCCAAAATTCAGCATCATAATCGCGGAGTTCCAATTTTTTGCTGGTGTACTTTCGTGCATATTCAAATGCTTTACGAATATAAACCGGATGCGAAGTATGTACTTTTGCATCTCCGGTTAAACCTGACTGATCCTCCTCCATTCCCAATTCCTGCAATTTGCAGCGCAAATCTTTCGCATTGGAGTTGTAATAATGGCCATTCCACCAGAGCGATTCATTCACCACGTTCCAGTAATCAACCTTTTCGAAATTGTTGTTCGAACGAATAGCAGAACGAATAAAATCAATCAGAATGGTATCCAACTCTGCTGTGGTAAATGCAGCAGTTTTGTACCATTGGGGATAATAATTATCAGGTCCGGCCAGTAAATGGGCTACCACTGGTATATGATTACTCACCAACCAGTTTACTGTCTGGTTAAATGGTGCAAAATCATAATCCTTAAGCCCTTTCCATGTATACCAGGCCGGATAGCAGGTTGTTTGACCGAGATTAAATTCGCGCTTAAAAACGGTTTGAATGCCGGAATTGGCAACGACAAGTTCTTTGGTATCGCCTATTCCTGTCTGAAACGTTGCACCGATTAAAATATCGGGATTGATATCTTTTAACCGTTTGCCTTCGGGCAAAGTTTGAGCAACTGCAATTAAACTAAAAATGAAGAGATGGAAACAAATTGTATTTTTCAGTAACATATTCCTTAAATTATTTTTTGGATAGTATGTTTTCGGTTGCCCGATTATTAATTCATCAAATCCATAAAAAAACCTTCCTTTATTTTTTTAACCAGTTTGGAAGTGGTTTCTTTATAGGAGTTTGATAGTTTGCCAGCTTTGTAAATGCCTCATATTGTTTGTGTTCGCGTTCCATGGCTTCCGTGAAAAGTTGTTTCATGCTCGCTTCATCTTTGGTGTACTGCAAATCACCAACAACACTTTTGGTTTCCAGTGGATCTTTTTCGTAATCATACATTTCGCTTGCAATAATGTTCGCTTCGCTGAAGGGTCTTTCGGCAGAGTATGAATCACCTATCCAGGCAGTATAGCGGAAGCGTTTAGTCCGGATGCTGTAACCCATATTCTTGCCTCGTGGATACTGACTGAAAGAATATTCCCTTAATTCAACCTTTGGTTTCTTCATTGCCGGAACCAGACTGATGCCATCCAGATAAGCAGGTGTCGGGATATTGGCCAACTCGCACAGTGTCGGGAAAATATCTACGAATTCACACTGAGTGCTAGGTTTGCTGTTTTTCGCCATCCCATTCACCCTCATTAAAAAACATGCATGTGTGGCTTGCTCAAAATTAGAATGTTTACACCACAAACCATGATCTCCCAGGTGCCAGCCATGATCGCCCCAAAAAACCACGATCGTATTTTCTGTTAAGCCCAGTCTGTCCAATTCATTCAGCACCTTCTGAAGCTGAGCATCCATATACGATGTGGCAGCATAATAGCCATGGATCAAATCCAACTGTTTTTCTTTAGATAGATGCTCTAATTCATTTTCAGAGTAGTTGTCGAACTGCGGAATATCTGTATAATGCTTTATTTCTCCAGCCGTATGGTAGGCGATATCGGGACTGTTCGATGCTTTCTGCTGAAAAGGAGCAATCTTGAATTGATCACGCCGGTATAAATCCCAGTACTTCTTGGGTGCCACAAAGGGTAAATGTGGTTTTGCAAATCCGATGGAAAGCATAAACGGCTTTCCTTTGTCCTTTAATTGCTGCATCAATTTAATTCCTTCTTCGGCTACTCTTCCATCTTTATAGGTGTTATCCGGAACATCGGCGCATTCGGTTGCCGGAAACTCATCGCCTTTAGCCAACACATAATTAGGAGCATTGACCTTAACCCATGGAATTGACCAGGAAGGAGCGTCATGACCCGCACCAATACTTGACTCGTGATAAATTTTCCCCACACCTGCTGATTCGTATCCATTCCGGATAAAGTATTCAGGAATAGAGACTGCATTCGGATTCACCTGGCGGAAATCGGTATCCAGATCCCAAACCTTGGTTTTATCGGGACGCATTCCTGTAAGTATGCTTGCGCGGGTTGGACCGCAAACAGCCTGCTGAACGTAGCAATTCTGAAAGGTCATGCCTTCTCTAGCTAACCGATCCATACCGGGCGTAATGGCGATATGATCTCCATAAGCTCTGATCAAAGGTTTCAGGTCGTCAACGGCTATAAAAAGGATGTTCGGCCTGGCTTTGTTTACCTCTTTTGTACCGGCAGCAACAGTTTGTAAAGTTGCCAGCCCCAATGAAGCTAAAAGAATACTGCTGTTTTGAATAATACGATTCATTTTTGATTGTATAAGTTTGATAAAATACTTGACTAAAAATAAAAGATTAATAGAATGCAGATTTACACGTCTCACTTTTTTAAGCCTCCCCTTTGGTGGGAGGTTTGGAGGGGGCTTTTATTCTTCCCGGTAATAGAAATTGTCGAAATAAACCGAATTCTGACTCGGTTTTCCATTCGATGAGGCATACATTCCGATTAATGGACCGGTAAAGCGACCTCCATAAACGAAGTCAGTAGCAGACAAATCGATATCTTGCTTTAAATTGGTCCATTTCTTTCCGTTGCCTGAATAACTGAATGTATGAACCAACCCATTTACGTTCATTTTCAACTGGATATTCCCATTTTTTAGAGGTGCTTGTGCCAATATTGAATCTGCTGTGGATTTACCCGTACGTAAAGCAACTTTTAAAACCAGTTGCTTATTTTCGCGAGTCAGCGTGTATTTGAGATAGCAATTCCGATCACGCTCCAATAAAATACCAGCCTCCTCATTTTCAGCAGCCGGATTAAACTTCATGTTCGTTACAACACTGAAATTGGCATGTTCCTGCCGCTTGCAAACAAAGGAAGGATTCACCTTTTCGCTGATCATTTCGGGCCGAAGTTGCAGACATAAATATCCTTTCTTTTCAGATAACGACCACCACTCCGCACGTGGCGTGCGCAGGAAGTTCCATTGAAAATGAAGCTTCCCGACATTAAAATCTTCCATAAGATAGCTTTTATCCACAACCATTTCAGGTAGATTCGGTTTTTCCTGAACCAATTCACTCCGTCCGATTTTTCCTTTTGGATTAACGATCGGCCATTCACCCGACCAATCGACTATACTAATGAATGTTTCACGGCCCAAAATAAACCTTGGATTGTTCTTTTTCTCGTCCTGTATCGTGCGCTTTCCTAAATAAACAATGGCCCAATCACCATTTTTAATTTGAATTAAATCGGCATGACCGGTAGCTGTAATGGGATAATTCGTTGGTAAATCGCGGTGAGTAATTATCGGATTATGTAGGTTCATTTCCCAGGGGCCAAAAATATTCTTGCTCCTGAAAATAACAAATGCATGGTTCTGACCTGTGCCGCCAATGGAGCAAGTAAAATAGTATGTGCCATCCTTTTTATAAATATGTGGCCCTTCCATGGCATTGAGGTAATTAACATTGTCTGCTCTAAGTGGGTTTACGGTACTGTGAAAATCTGCTGAATTGCAGTTGGTGTGCCTATCACCAACTAATTCCCATTTTTCCAAATCAATTTCTTGTGTCCAAATAGTATTGTGCCCACTCCAAACCTTGTCTTCTGGTTTAGGTTTAAATGTTCCGGACATATAAACTTTTCCATCATCGTCAAAAAGTAAATCGGGATCAATGCCGGGGGCTCCTTTTATCCAATGTGGTTCCGACCAGGGTCCTGCCGGATTGGTGGCAGTGCAAATAAAATCGCCTCCACCTTTACCAATCAGCGTGGTAACCATATAAAAAACACCTTTATGGTAACGGATGCAGGGAGCATAAATACCCCCAGAACTCTCACACTCGTCAAGATTCAACTGTGATGGACGATCGAGCACATGGCCAATCATCTCCCAGTTCACCAGGTCGGTGCTGTGATACACCGGAACGCCGGGAAAATACTCAAAGCTTGAAGTCACCAGATAGTAATCTTTACCAACTTTGCAAATACTTGGATCTGGATTAAAACCCGATATGATTGGGTTGTTGAAGCTCTTTTTTTCCGGTTCCAGAGCATGGCTCGTCAAACCGAATACAATGATCAAAATGATTAGCAGACTGGAAAAAAATTGTTTGTAGTTCATGAATGGTAAATTGTATATCAATATTGAATTTCAATTATTTAAAATTACTGACGTCCCGTTTTTATCTGTACCACTTCACTATCGGCAAATCCTATCCGGTTAGCCAAAACGTACAGATACTTTGCTTCTTTCACCTGAAGGGGCTCATGGTAAAGTTGCCAACCACTGTTTAAATCAGGTTTGATTTCTTTTCCTGAAAAAATATATCCAATCGATGCTCCTGAAGTAGAACAGGTAATCCGGATGGTTTCCTTATTGATCGAAACGTTCGGCTTTGCTGTTTTAGGCTGAATTCCTCCCGGCCACATCTGTTCGATCATTTGCGCTTCGGGTATTTCTCCCATATCGCGAATGGTCTTAACATGCTGATCCAAAGCAGTTCGGAGTTCATTTATCTTGTTGGAAAAGGTTGGATCATCAATCCGGTTGGTCAGGTTTAGTGAATCCGTGTCACAATCGTAAAACTCTTCTTTTGTTTTTTGAGTCCTGAACCAATAGGCTGTGGGTCCCGAAAGTTCTTTGTTATCCCGCAAACGCAGCAGTTCCTGCATCATGCCCATCTGTTTCCGGTAGGCAACATCTTTGTAGGCAGGCAATTCTGGATAATAATTCCTGACAAATAAATAGCGTTTGTCTCTCACCATCCTGACACGATCAGAGAAATCATCGAACCGGTCGCCTGAACCGAAGATGTACTTCCGGGGTTCTGAAACTTTGTATTTTCCCAGAAAAGCCTTTCCCTGCATATACTTCGGAGGTTTTATGCCTGCCAGTGACAAGACTGTTGGTGCCAGATCGACAAAAGAGATCAGTTCATCGAATTTGCCTGCATGGGCTCCTTTGGGGAAATGCACCAGTAAAGGTACATGAAGGCCTGTATCATAGATTTCCCGCTTGCCCCGAGGCAAAGGACCGCCATGGTCGCTAAAAAAGAAAATAATGGTTTTATCATACAATCCGGCTTTTTTCAGTTCCTCCAGCTTCTCGCCGATCTGCTTGTCGAGTATTTCAATGTTGGAATAATTGCGCGCTACATCCTGCCTCACAACTGAATTTTCTGGATAATAATCAGGCAATGGAACCGATTCTGGCTTTACAGTTTGTGGCAAATTTTTGTTTAGCCACATTTTCGATTCATGGGTAATCTCGTCATTGAAAACAGAGAAAAATGGTTTCCCCGAGGGGCAATTTTGCCAGCTTGCCTGGTTGTTGTTTGCGTCCCAGGCCGTAACCGGAGCCGCAAACTGGTAATCGGTTTTAGCATTATTTGTGCAATAATAGCCATCAGCCCGAAGGTATTCCGTAAAACATTTCACGAAATCTGGAATAACAGCAGAATATTGCCTAACGGGTTTTCCGGTCACATCGGTCGCATCTGTTTTCTCCGGATATTTTCTGTTTCCCCAACTTGCAACATCAAGTGCCGTACGCATGTGCATGGTTCCGATTGAGGGTGGATACATTCCGGTAATGATAGAAGAACGGCTGGGAGCACAAACGCCAACGGTGGCAAAAGCCCGGGTAAAAACCATGCTTTCTTTGGCCAACTTATCGAGATTAGGAGTGTGCGCAGTGGGATCGCCATAAAACGAAAGTGTTGGACTGATATCTTCGCAGCTTAGCCACAAGATATTTATTCGGTCGGTCGGCTCTTGAGGATTTGCACCCAAAGCAGATAAAGAGCCAGCTAAAAGTGCAATGGCAGCGAAATGTTCTTTTAGATTTGTAGTCATGTTTTTATTTTATTTTTTTCGTTAATCTCACATAATAAGCGCCTTTCAGGTCATTTCCATCCTTGTCACTAAACCACGACTGAATCGTATTTTTGCCTTTTGCCAGTTCAACTTCGTAACTAATTTTTGTAGCATCGGGATCGCTTTGGGCGATCCTGGGTTCCGCATTATTCAACGAGAAACAACCAGATGCGATTGGAAGGGCTATTCCCGGCGCAATTCTGGTTTCCGCAAAGGTTTTATTCGGCCCAACGATCGTTAGTTTACGTTCCAGGTGAAATGGCCAGCGGCTTAATTCAACCAGATAATTCCCCGCTTCCAGCACTTCAATCTTCATTTCCCCACCGCGGGGCGTACCCGCAGCATTGGCCACCACCGTTCGGTTGTCGACATCCACCCCCATCCAGTTGTTGGAAGTAAGCATGATTGGGTTTTCTTTGGGTGAACCGACCCATAGTGGGATCAGCTTTTCAACGTCCGGCTCTACACCCTTCCACCAGTTTTCGTAAAAGGCTCTCATTTTGGCCAAAACTTCCGGATTCTTTTCTACCAGATTTACCTTTTGTTCAGGATCGGTAATTAAATCGAAAAGTCCTTTGTTTTCGACCAGCCGCCATGAGTCCCAGACCACACAACTGTAATATTTTTGAGGCTTTATCCGCCCGCCATATTGAACTACGAACATCCGGTCACCGAATTTTTTGTTCTCTTGTGTCAACATGGGCTTCAGGCTTTTACCATCAAATATTGATTTTGTCTTTAATCCGAAAAGATCAACAAAGGTTGGGAGTAAATCCTGAATTTCAGAAGCATATTCCACTGTCCGGGGTTTTCCGAAATTCCCTTCAGGATACCTGATAAAACAGGCAGCCCGATGCCCGCCCTCATCATTTGATCCTTTCATCCCTTTCATGCCGGCATTGTAGGTTTTTACGCCGGTAGTACCTCCGTTGTCGTTCATAAAAACGATCAGCGTATTGTCTTTTATTTTTTTCTTTTCGAGCCATTTATCCAACTGTGCCATGTTCTGATCGATGTTCCGGATCATCCCATAAAAGGATGCCACATTCGCGTCGAGTCCTTGTTTGGTATAGAATTCGCGATCTTCGGCAGGTGAGTCAAGCGGACCGTGTGGTGTATTGAGCGTTAGATAGGTGAAAAAAGGCTTTTTACTGTCGGCCATTTCGTCCATCCATTTAATGGCTTCGCCAAACCAAAGGTTGGTGCAATACTTTCCTGAGTATTTAATCTCCAGGCTATCGAGGTATCTCGTAGCATAGTAATCGTTATCATATTCAATTTCGGAGGCCAGCCCCCAGCCTTTGAACCAGACACATTTCTGAAAACCACGATCCATGGGGCGATCGGGATAATGATCACCCAGGTGCCATTTCCCGAAAATTCCAGTTTGATAGCCATTATCCCTGAAGATTTCGGGCATCGTTTGAATATCACGACGCATAATATTCCTTCCGGAAGGAACCATGCAGGCTTTATTGTGCATGGCATCCAGGCCGGTCATCAATTGTCCGCGGGTCGGTGTGCAAACCGGAGCCACATGGAAATTGCCAAACCTGACACTTTCGTTGTACAGTTTATCGAGAACCGGCGTCTTTAAAACCGGATTTCCGTGGCACGAAAAATCGCCATAACCCTGATCGTCGGACAATACAACGATTACATTGGGTCGGGTTGTTTTTGCTGAAGCAATTAAACCAGCTCCCATAAGAATGGACGAACCAATGCAACTGGCAAGTAATGAATTTTTAATCATCGTCAATTTGGTTTAATTTTATTATAAACTTTGAGCAGCTTCCTCAATCTACTTATTCCGGAATTTTACTTCTAAATATAGATTATAGTTCAAAAATTGTTGTTACTCCAAGCAAACTTCAACTATTATTTCCTGTTTTTAGTCTGATGTTCAAGTGCTTCCATTTCTGTTTGCTGGCCTTTATCACCCTGCTGTTCCATCCATTTCATAAGTTTCTCTTTGAGTTCTTTTTTGATAGATACCAATTCCGGAGAATCGGCAAGGTTATTCATTTCCAGCGGATCTTTGATAACGTCGTATAGTTCTTCAGCCGGTCGGTGCTGATAATTATAAACCAGTTTTTTTGCTATTGGGTCAGTTGCCGATTTTGCTATCCATGATTTAAAAAGCGGACTGGTGGTTGTACCATTTTGAAAAGTTGCCTCCGGAGTCAAATTCAAAATGTACCGGTGAGTTTTTGAACGTATTGTCCTTATCCCATAATATTCAGAACCATCGATAATACCGCGCGTGGTTTGGATGCCATACACGAAGCTCTTGTGATCGTCACTTTTTCCGGTTAAAACATCCAGGAAGCTCTTGCCTTCAATGGTTTCAGGCACTTTCAACCCTGCCATTTCGATAAAAGTGGGAGCCACATCAACATATTCAATCATGGCATTGCTAACTTTTCCAGGTTTAATTACACCTGGCCACCTGACCAAAAAGCCAGATTGTAAGCCATTGCCATAACAGGTAAATTTAGCAAACGGTAACCCGTTGCCTTGCTCGCTGGCAAAAACAACCACGGTGTTGTCAGAAACTCCGTATTTCTTCAACAGAGCCAGGCTTTTAGCAAATTCGTCGTCCATGTAGCTTATTTCAGCCAGGTATTTTACAAACTGCTCCCTTGTTTCTTTGTTATCGACATAATAAGGGGGCAACACCACTTTTTCAGGATCGAATTTTGATGGGTCGCCCTTGGTAAGTGGCCCATGTGGCTGATGGCTGCATACAAAGAGACAAAATGGTTGTTTCTTTTGAGTAGTCCGTTCCAGAAACTGGTCCATTTTTGGAAAATCCAGATCGTCACCCGGATCGCCAAGGTATTCAAACGGAAAAGCTGTTCTTGGACTGATATGTGTTTTACCCAGCAAAGCTGTGACATAACCCGCTGGTACCAGATGCTGAACAATACTTAAGGTTCCTTCTTTTACAAAGGTATGGTTTGGGTACGCGCCGGTCTTGACCGGATAAATTCCTGTATATAAACTTGACCGTGTTGGCGAGCACATCGGTGCAGCCTGAAAACACCGCGAAAATTGCATTCCTTCCCTGGCGAACTGGTCGATGTTGGGCGTTTTGGCATCATTACTGCCGTAACATCCGAGATCGCGGAAGGTGCAATCGTCGGCAAGAAACAGCAAAATATTAGGTGGCATCGGTAGCACTTTTTTCTGGCCAAAAGCCCCCAAACAAATAACCATTGCACCAACTCCAAGTGTAAATTGATTTTTCATATTTAAAATATTCTAAGTTGTAAAAATGAATTCATGCCGTATTTTGAATAGACTCACCCCAAAGACTTAAGTCTCGGTCATTCTCCTCTCTTAATTACCTTTTTAAAAACTCTTTGCCCGGCTAAGGCAAAAAATAACTATCAAACGAAGTCTAAACTTCTAAAATCACAATTTCAAATAGTTAGCCCAATCAAACTTAGCCTTAGCAGGTGATTTTGCGTACGAATACAATCCAAAATAAGCTCCAATAAAACCTCCGGCAACTTTTGTACTTAAAAGTTTTCCATCCAGTTCACCTGCAATAGTATTCCATTCCTTCTCATCAAAACTAAAAGCGCATTCAAATTTACCGTTCAACATTCTCATTTTAAGGAATACAGGTGAAACTGGATTGTAATTCGGAAGCTCAACCTTGGCAAACTCTTTTGTCGCCGACGATACTTTTAAATAACTTTTCTTTCCAGATTGTTCAACAACCATTTTATAGAAAAAATTTTCATTTTGAAATGCAACGATTCCTGCTTCCATATCCTTCCCTTTTTCCAAGCTAACTGAAGTGTTAAATTCGGATTTTGCGAATTGCAGGCGACGACCGATAAAAGAAGGATTACCAACTTCGTCAATACTTATAGGGCGCGCATTTATTGTCAAAGCACCCTGATCAAAGTTATACCAAATTTCTTTTGGTGTGCGGATAAAATTCCAATCCATGATCAATTTCGGGGTTTTAAAATCATCCCGCCAATTGGCAGAATACTCACGGAAAGAGATTGCGCCAACTTCCGGTTTTAGCGGTAATAAAACATCAAATGGAACCACTACTCCTTTTTTTAGAATAATGGGCCATTCACCTTTCCAGTCCACATTCTGAATAAAAGTTTGGCGCCCAGTATTGAAAAATTCACCTTCGTAAGGCTGACAACCTAAGTAAACAGCAACCCAATCTCCATTTGGTGTTTCCACAAAATCAGCATGACCTGTACAGGTAACCGGGTCAACCCGATCCGCGGACATATCACGTTGTGTCAGGATTGGATTATCTTTGAATACTTCGTAAGGTCCCCAAATGGATTTACTTCGAAATATAACTTGCGAATGTCCCAGGCTTGTTCCACCTTCAGCGCACAATAAATAGTAGAAACCATTTTTATTAAATAGGTGAGGCCCTTCTATCCAGATTGGCTTTTTCAAAATATCAGTGCCTCCGTTGACAATTTCAACCCTCTTGCCTACTGGTTTTTGTGTATCCAAATTAAATTCCTGCACCCAAAGTGCACGGTGTCCCTGATAGATTGGTTTACCATCAGCTACTGGACCATTATTAACTATATAGGCTTTTCCATCCTTATCAAAAAAGAAGGAGGGATCAATTCCGTCCACTTCCTTCATCCAGGTAGGTTCCGACCACGGACCGGCAGGATTTTTCGCGGTCACAAAAAAATTGCCGCCATCGGGCATTAGAGTTGTAATCATGTAAAATATCCCGTCGTGATACCGGATTGATGGGGCATAAATCCCCGCGGAAATCCGTTGATTGGTTAGATTTAACTGCGACGGACGATCAAGGATGTAACCAATTTGTTTCCAATGTGAAAGATCGGAACTCCGGAAAATCGGAACTCCGGGGAAAAATGAAAAGGACGAATTCACCATATAATAATCTTCTCCAACTCTGCAAATACTTGGATCGGGATAAAAGCCAGGCAGAATTGGATTTTCGGTTTGTGAATAGGTCTCCATTGTTATTACTGAAGCAATAGCCAAAAGCAAAATGTATTTTAAGATATTCGCATTCATATCAGAAATTATTTTTATTTATCAACGATTTAGTTATTTATAGTGAGTCTTCTTTTTGCATCAATTGAATAGTTTTGAATGTTTCCGCCACCCTTCAGCTATTCTCTGCTGTAATGCTTCCCAATCTGGGACACCACTTAAAGAATCAACTGCTTCAACATTGCAGGCACCGGTGGCCACAGCAACTGAAAGCGCTTCTTCGGCTGACATTCCTTTTAAACGTGCGGCTAAAAATCCGGCAATAGTGCAATCGCCTGAACCAATCGCTCCTTTCAGTTCGACCTGAAAACAAGCTGTATAATATGATTCTGTATCAGAACAGTAATATGCGCCAAACTCACCAAGTTTTATCAGAACTTCTTTGGTACCCATTGCGATTAACTTTTTCCCAATTAAATGCAAACCATTCATAGTTAGGCCTCCCAATGGTTTTTCAGAAGCAATAAACTGTTCAAATAGAGGGCGATTGAGCATATACAGAAGCTCATCAATGCTGGGGGTAAAAAGATCCACAAAAGGCAAAACCTGAAGCAAGAGACCTTCCCAGTCAGCTTTTCCGGCTTCTGTCTGGGGATCAGGCCGAGCCATATCAAGTGAAGTAGTAACACCCAAATTTTTAACAGCTTTGAAAATCTTCACAAGTTCGTTTCCTCCATCCGAAAACAGTGATTGCATCAGCGGAGGATACCCCAGGTGAAAATGCGTGGAATTTTTAATCAGTTCGTAATTGAGATCGTCAGAACAGAAGGTATCATTCACACCGGGATAATGAAGTGGAATACGATCAATACCAGGAATATTCAGAACCACCGTATAGGAAGTACCACAGTTTTCATCTGTTATCATGCCATTTATTGGCAATCCATCGGCCACCATTTTTGCCAATATACCTTGTCCAAGTATATCGTTCCCTATTTTTCCCATGGGGCAAACATTGATTCCCAATCGGTTTAAAGCACCGGCCGTATTCGGTACAGCGCCTCCCATTGCCTGTACCAATGGTCCAACCTGAACCAATTTCCCGGGCTGAATGATTTCATCAATTGATTTTCCTCCCTCGAGAAATGTTGGAAGTAAATCCATACAGGTGTGTCCTGCAACTACACAATCTATTTGAAAACTCATAACCTTATTACCTCCGCGCCTATGTATTTTTCCAATGCTTCATGGACCGCATTAGCAACATGACCTTCAACAATTACGGTATGATGGCGATGCCCGGCCGTACCAATGGTTTGCAAAACCTGCTGAAGATTTTCGATTTGGGCAACCCCTGCGCACCCAAAGAAATTACCTGAAATCTCATCATCGGTAATCTTGCCTTCACCTATGTAGAACTGAAGTTTGCCATTCATCGTTTTCATGCCGCAGTAAGTCATTTCCATAGCTTTTATACGACCTACATTGCAACCCCATGAACAACCTTTCCCAAGCGCTGGAACCAATAATTCATGATCGACAATCTGTCCTTTCTCCTTCATCAAACTTTGAGGTACCGGTCCGCAATGGAACAGGATACATTTATCTTTCTCTGTGCCATAATTGTTGTTCCAGTCAAGATTAGTAACGGCTGTTCCGGTAGCTGCATGAAGCGCCGCCATTGCGACTGCACTGCAAACATCCACTTCACAGGCTGCCATCATTTCATTATCATTCATTACTCCCATCAAAACACAAGGAGAAATATGCAGTTTTTGTTGTAGTTCAGTCCAGCACCGTAGAGCCATTCCATCTAAACCGTATTCCGCAGCAATTTGATCGAAAGCCACTCCAAGCCGGGCAATATCTGTCATTGCTTGCTTTGGAACGCCATCCCAACGGGTATAATTCTTTAGATAATCCTCTTTCGACTTAAATTCTTCTGAATTTGAATCTACTTTATCAAACTGCATGAATACGTTGACCAAGTCCATTGTTTCAACAGTGATCCCATGCTGCTGCAATGCAATTTCATCGTAGCGAACGGCCTTAAATGGAGTAGTCCGGGCGCCAATGGCACCAATAGTAAGGTTTTTAAGTTTATTTACAACCCGGCAGATTCGCGCAAAATGAATAATATTTTCTTTGAACTCCGAGTCATTGGGATGCACAACATGTGGTTGAAGGTTGGTAAACTTCAGGCCATATTGAACAAGAATATTGAGTACGGCAAATTTGCCACAGAATGCATCGCGACGGGTTGCAGTTGCCATTTTATCGAGCTCATCGGGATAAGCATGCACTAAAACAGGCACCTGAACATTTCTCAAAGCTTCAATCACTCCACCTTCGCTACCAAAATTTGGCAGGCAGAGTATCACTCCCTGGTATAAACCACGATTCGCATCCAGGAATTCGGCAAATAGTTTACCTTCCGTAGGGGTTTCGAATGCACCTGAAGTTGTTAAGTCGGAAGGCGGAATTAGAACATTAAATCCAATTGTTTCCAGTGTATTGCACATTTCATTTCTGGCCTGCTGAATTAATGAGGCGGGAAAGGTCCCACGGTTTCCAAGAAAGAGTGCAAAAGTTGTTTTTATTGATTTTTTCATCCTATTTAATTGAGCTTTTTAAGACTAGTTAAATTTATCGTTTATTTCTTTTATTGACACAAATCAAATGATATTCAATAATCGATTCTTTTTTATCCATACTTAGAGATTTAATCCAAATTACTTTTCCTTTAATGTAATGAAGGTCAAGCTCTTTGAATGGACAAACCTTGCTTCTGGTTTGTTAAGGACAGCCAAATAAACTTCCATATATCTCAACTTCGAAATACATATATTTTATCCGGGCATATCTTCCAGTTCTATTCCCTTGGTTTCATGTGCCCACTTCTTTACGAAGAAAAATGAAAGTAAAGCAAAAGCGGCATATATGCTGAAGGATGCGCCAAGCCCAATACCTGCAAGCATGATAGGAAAAGTAATGGTAATACCAAAGTTAGAAACCCATTGTACAAATCCGCTAACTGCTAAACCCGATCCCCTTATCTGATTAGGAAACATTTCACCTAGCAGTACCCATGTAACAGGTCCCCATGAAAAGTTAAAGAAAAAGAGGAACAGATTGGCCCCTGCCAATGCAATGGGTGCCTCCATTCCAGTCAGTAATAATTTTCCACTTTCATCATGCCCACTGCGACTGAATACCACTGCGATGAGCACCATTGCAATAAACATCCCCAGAGAACCGATCAATAAAATTTTCTTGCGTCCAATGTGTTCGATAGTAAGCAGGGTAACTACACATCCTCCAATACTTACCACTGCTCCAATAACATTTGTTAAAAGCGACTGATCTTCGCTGAATCCGGCTGACTGCCATAAAACTGCGCCATAATAAAATATCACATTAATTCCCACAAATTGCTGAAAGAACGCCAACCCTATACCAACCCACACGATTGGACGGAAACCGAAACGACCCAGTACATCCCGAAAAGAAGGACGGTGATGATCTTTTGATAAGGAGGCTGAGATTTCATCGTATTTTGACAGGGCAGCATCACCCATCAGTTTTGTTAATACCTTGATTGCTTTTTCCTTTTTTCCCGAAGCTACGAGGAACCGAGGGCTTTCCGGAATTAACAGTAACATAAAGAAAAACACAACTGCTGGTAACATTCCGACCCAAAACATCCAACGCCAAGCTGTGAATCCAAAGGCGAAAGTCTCCATAGATCCTCCTGCAATACGCGCAATTAACCAATTACTGAGAAATGAACAAAAAATACCTAATAAAATAGAGATCTGTTGGATTGAAGAGAGCATTCCGCGATATTTGGCGGGGGAAACCTCGCTAATATAGGCAGGGGCAAGAATAGATGCTGCACCAATTGCCAGGCCGCCAAGTAGACGAAAAAAAACGAATTCTCCAGAACTTCCGGCAACACCAGAGCCCCACGCACTAATTGTAAAGAATACTGATGCGACTAGAAGTACACTTCGCCTTCCCATCAAATCAGCTAATTGACCTGCTATAAATGCGCCAAAAGCACAGCCTAAAAGCATGGAAGCTACATTGAACCCAGTTCCGGCTGAGTCTGAATTAAAAGCCGCTTGCAGGCCATCAACTGTCCCATTAATTACTCCTGAGTCATAGCCAAACAGGAAACCACCAATGGTAGCTACCAGAGTGATAAGAATTGTAAATCTGATGTTTGTTTTATTTTCTGCCATTTTTCCTTTTTAAGTATAGATTATTGTTCATATTTTGTAGTTTCATTTAATTCTTGTAGTCTGACTTGCAAAATAACCGAGCATCATCTTTTCAAGTTCTGCGGTAGTTGCTTTGTATTTTTTTTCATTTACAACATTCACTGTTTCCAATGGATCTTTTTTATAGTCGTAAAGTTCTTTGGCAACAATTAGGTCGTTGCTGAATTTCTTGTTGCTGCGAAATCCGTTATCCATCCACCAGGTGAGGCGGTACTGCTTCGTACGAATCGAGTAGCCCATTTTCCCTTCATGCGGATACTGACTTACTGCAAAGTCTTTCACTTTTGATTTCGGATTGTTCATGAGTGGCACTAAACTTTTCCCGTCGAGAATGGCAGGAATTTTCAAGCCGCTCAAATCGCAAAGCGTTGGGAAAATATCAACAAATTCAGACAATTCCTGTGTTTTACCTGACTTCATTCCTGGGGCACTGATTAAAAGCGGTGCGTGGGCTGCCTGTTCAAAGTTGGTATGTTTGCACCACAAATCGTGGTCGCCCAAATGCCAGCCGTGATCACCCCAAAGGACAATAATTGTATTTTCACGCATGCCCAGCTCATCCAGTTTTGCAAGAATTCGTCCAACCTGGGCGTCAACATACGATACTGCAGCATAATAACCGTGTATTAATTCTTTCTGTTTTTCCTTATCAACTCCAATCCGATTCGATTTCATGTCGGTAAAACTTGACATTGCAGGTATATCGGTATAAGCCAACAATTCTGCGGAATTAGTATAAGCCAGTTCAGGGCTGTTTTTGGCATGCTCCTGAAATTTAGCCAGTGGCATATCATCCCGTTTGTATAAATCCCAGTATTTTTTAGGAGCTACAAAAGGCAAATGCGGACGGGCAAAACCTACAGCAAAAAAGAAGGGTTGATTTTTTTTCGATAAATCGGTCAGCAATTCCAGGGTAAGGTCTGTTTGTGCACCGTCATTATAGGCATTGTCAGGCAAATCAAGACATTCAACCGAAGGTTTATAAAGTGTAACGCCATAAGCTGCTTTTTCAAAATCAGCTTTGCCTTTCATCTCAGGCATAGTATTGATTTTAGCCAGCACTTCCTTCGCCTCATTGCTCTGATAATAATACAACAACGACTGCTGACCATTGTAATAATAGTTCTTCGGGGTAGAATAATAAGGCACAGTCCATGATTCCTTATCCAAAGAATTATCCTGAAAATTACCAGTGCCCACACATCGCGGGTCATAAATCTTTCCAATTCCCTGAGTTGTATATCCCTGTTGACCAAAATACTGCGGAATAGTTAGGATATCAGGATTAATGTCACGCATCCTGGTTTGCAAATCCCAGACTTTGGTATAGTCGGGGCGTTTACCAGTCATCAAACTGGCACGGGTTGGACCGCAAACCGCCAGCTGGCAATAGTTTTGCATGAATACGGTTCCTTTTGCAGCCAGCTTGTCGATTTTCGGAGTTTTTATAATCCGGTCGCCATAACAACCTAAAACTGGTTTCAGGTCGTCGACTGCAATAAAAAGGACATTCATCTTTTTTTCCTGCGCTGCAAGATTTGTAAGGCATAATCCAACCTGAGCGACAATTCCTATTGAGGTAATTAGTTTATTCATAGTCCGTATCTATATATTTATTTAAAATTCAGTCCAATCTGGTTTTACTTTTTCAATTCCCCGAAATTTCCTGGGAGATTATTCAGATATTTCAGTAGCTCAGTCTTCAATTCTTCCTGCTTTGCCGTATATTCGGGCTTGCCGTAAAGGTTATTTTGTTCTTGCGGATCAGTTCTCAGATCATACAGTTGATTGGGTTCATAGTAGTGTTTGTATCGAAGCGTCGACGGGAACTCTGCATCCCCTCCTCCCGGAATCAGCATAACATGTGAAAATGGCATTGCCGGATCGGTAAAATGGTAGGTCATCTTGTTTTCAATTCTCGATTTATTCCAATGATCCAATACATCTCTTCGTTCATCCCAAGTCCAGTTGTTGGCAAACTCCGGATAACGGAGGGCAATGTATTTCATACTGTCTTTTAAAACGCCTCGTGAAAATCCCATTTCAAAATACAGCGATTCATGTATTTTCTTCTTTTCCCCATTCAGGATCGGAAGAAAACTTATTCCATCAAAGCTTTTTATAGCATCAGGATTTCCTCCTGCCAGTTCCAGCAATGTGGGAGCAAAATCGATATTTGTGATTAATTCATTATTGGTATTACCGCATTTGAATCCTCCTTTTTTCCAGATAATGGAAGGACACGAAACTCCGCCTTCATACACCGAACCTTTGGCAAACATCCCATTATCGTTGAAAAAGACAATGATCGTATTGTCATATTTACCTGTTTCTTTCAGCTTTTTTACCAATGCGCCAACAGCATCGTCAATCCAAACCGTATTAGCTTTTTCATTCGAAACATTTCCAGGTTTTGCCAGTCCGGCAGCTATTAAGCGCTGTGCAATGGTTTCTTTGGTCGGCAAGACATCCGGAGCTTTATCCAGATAGCCTTCCGAAGTAATCCGCCGGTCACCATTCCACGAATGTTCGGCATCAGAAGGACCATGAGGAACAGTCGTGGCAAAATAAAGAAAGAAGGGCTGATCACTTTTCTGATCCATAAATTCCAATCCCTTGGCCGTCACCCAGTCGAGATTTTGTGATCTCAGTTTTTCAGGCCCCAAATAGTGCGGATTGTCCTGGTAATTGGCACCGACAAAATCGAATCCGGTTCGTTTGATATTTTCTTCAATGATTCGCGCATTCTTCAGCAATTCCTGTTTCACCTGTGGATCGGCAGGATCGGCATTTAAGGCCAGTTTCTTCCATCCCGGCGCTTCAATGGCATGATTTTTACCAACAAATCCGGTACGATACCCCTGTTGCTGCAATAATGAGCCGATGGTTTTGCTACCGTTTGGGATGTACGAATTCCATTGAACAACCGTTGCCCCTTCCATTTTCCGGGTATCCGAAACAAATTCGTTACAAGCCGATCGGCTGGCATATTGCCCGGTAAGGCACGAATAGCGGCTGGGGGTGCAAACGGCTGAACTCACATGCTGACCCATCAAAACAACACCTTCTTTGACTAATTGATCAATATTGGGAGTAAGGTTTTTACCCTTCCCTTCAGGCAAACAATTAAACATGACGCGTTCCATGTCGTCGGAAATAAAGAAGATGATGTTGGGTTTCGCTGAAGGAACAAGTCTGGTTATTTTAGTTTCTTTTTTTTCTGAATGAAAGGCGTTTCCGGCAGTGGTTATAAAAGGCAGCAGCACAATCATTCCGGCCAGGTATTTTGTTTTTCCGCACAATGACAATGGTTTCATTTATTGGTTTTAAGGTTAAAGGAAAATGCACGATTCACTACTCAAAAATAGGTGAAGAATTCGGTTCAATCCTTGAAAAAAAAACTTAAAATCTTTAAAATTCAACCGAATACACCAGTTCTTTCAGATAAATCAAATTACAGCTGCTTCAAATACTCTTTTGGCAATTTAGTTATCGCTTTAATATTAATTTCCTCATTGTATCGTCACCTCGATCTTTTGGCGAATATCACCTGAAGAAGAACCAAGTTGCAGCATAAACTTCCCGGTTTCAAGGTCCCAGGTCTGTGTTTTGTCGTTAAAAAAAGCCCAATCTTTTACTGGCAAGCTGATTTCAACCTCTGTGCTTTCACCAGCGTTCAGAAGTGTTTTTGAAAAACCTTTCAGTTCTTTGGCCGGACGTAAAACAGAACATTTTTCCTGAGTGATGTAGACTTGAGCTGACTCAGCACCTTTAACTTTTCCAGAGTTTTTAAGGGTAAACTTCAACTTTACCACAGCGTTTTTGGCATAACTTGCCTGATCGGTTATTGCTTTGCCATATTCGAAATTTGTGTACGACAACCCATGACCGAAAGCGAACAAGGGTGCGATATTTTTGGTGTCGTGCCAGCGGTAACCAACTAGAATATCCTCTTTGTACTCTTGTTTTTTGTCAATACCCGGGAAACTTGTGAGTCCAAATGAAACTGCTGCATTATCGCTTAGTTTTACCGGAAAGGTAAACGGTAATTTTCCTGAAGGATTCACTTTTCCGGTTAAGACCGAAGCTATGGCATTTCCCGATTCGCTCCCCAGATACCATGATTCAACTACAGCGGGAACTTCATTAATCCAGGGCATAGCAACGGCATTTCCGCTAACCAATACGACTACCACGTTTTTGTTAACTTTTAAAATCTCTTTCAACAAATTATCCTGACCGAAAGGTAAGTTATAATCAATCCGGTCGCCACCTTCCGAATCCTGATGATGATTTTTGTTCAAACCTCCGAAAAATACAACAACATCGGCTTTTTTTGCAATCGATACAGCTTCGTTCAACAACGAGTCAACATTCAATTTCGATGGCAATTCCCTTGCATATGCCGGAGGACCTGAAGCATATCCCAGAGAATAGCTGAGATTTATATTTTTGCCCAATTGCTTCTGTAATCCCTGCAAAGGCGAAACTTCATATTTGACTTTCAGTTCCGAACTGCCACCGCCTTTGGTCATGCTGCGTGTTGCATTTTCGCCTATCACAGCAATCGATTTGATCGTGTTGGTATTCAAGGGTAAAAGATTGCCGCTGTTTTTCAGCAATACGATTCCTTCTTCGGCCACAGCCCTTGCAACATCACCATGTTCTTTGGTAACAAAACTTCCCCAAGGACGGTTAGGGCTCATCGAAGTTCTGAAAATCAACCGTAAAACCCGACGTGCTTTATCATCGAGAGTTGCAATTGGAACTTCGCCACTTAGCAGCGCTTTTTTATAGGGATTCGCCAAATAATAAAAGTCGTAAGCGTTTTTTGCACCTTTGGTCATACCGTCAGTTCCGGTTCCCATTTCGATATCTAATCCGTTATTTGCAGCTTCGATTGTATTGTGAGCACCGCCCCAATCTGTGATAACAGCACCATCAAATCCCCATTCTCCTTTCAATATTTTATTCAGCAACAACGCATTGTGACAGGCATGCTGTCCCCTGAATTTATTGTACGATCCCATGATCGACCAGACTTTTCCCTCGATAACCGCTGCCTTGAAGGCCGGCAAATAAATTTCGTGCAAGGCCCGGTCGCTCGCCACAACATCGATCTCGTTACGCATTTCTTCCTGATTATTTAAGGCGAAATGTTTTACACAGGCTGCAACTCCGCTTTCCTGAACGCCATGAATATATGGAACCACCATGATTGAAGCCAAATACGGATCTTCGCCCATGTATTCGAAATTACGGCCGTTCATGGGTGTCCGGTAAATGTTTACTCCGGGTCCAAGAATTGCATCCTTTCTTCGGTAACGAGCTTCTTCACCAATTGCTTTGCCATATTTTAACGACAATTCAGGATTAAATGAAGCAGCCAGGCAGGTTAATGCCGGAAAAGCCATGCACGAATCGTTGGTCCACTGCGCCGGAGTCCAGCTATCCCACAGTATTTCTTCGCGTACACCGTGCGGTCCGTCCGACATGGCCAATTCCGGAATTCCCAAACGAGGAACTCCTTTACTTGTAAATTTTGATTGTGCATGACACAATGCTACCTTTTCATCCATTGTCATCAACGATAGCGCATTTTCAATCCGCTTTTCGATCGGTTGTTTTTCATCCAGATAAACTGGTTTCTGTGCCTGAACGGAGTTCGTAAGTAAAGCAAAACTAAGAGCACCTATTGTCAAATAGCCAGCTGTTTTTATCTTATTCTTCATATTCACAATTAATTGTCCTTCAATTCCTATTTTTGGAATACATTCTAGTGGTAGTCTTTTTTACAATTCATTTTTAGTTTTTGACCTGAGCATATTTCAGTAATATCTCTTTTACACGAAAATAGGCAGGCGTTGGATTTAATTCATTGTCGTATAAACCTGCAAAACTTCCTTCCGATTTGCGAAAACGATGTGTCAACGTCCAGCAGTTGATTCCAACCGCGCCTTTGCCTCTTTTTTTCAGAAGTGTTTCTGTAATAGCGCCATACGTTTCGGCAACATCATTCGCCTTATCCTTGAAAATTTCAGGGACAACCTCCTTGCCCATTTTTATATCCAATTCAGTGACATGGAATTCAAGTTTATTCTGATAGCACCAGTCAATCAGCTTTTCCAGCTTTTCCATATTTCCGGGAATTTTTTCGAAACCATACGGAACATGAGCCTGCCAACCGATGGCATCGACTTTTAAGCCTTTACTTCGCAGGTACAGCACCGTATTTTTGACTTTATCCCAGACAGCATCTTCCATGCCACCATGGTGATTGTAAAGCTTTTTGATACTTGGAGCATATTGATTGGCCAATTCAAATGCCAGTTTAATGTAAGTGGGAACTTTTAGTTCCGAATCAGTCTCTTGCCCAATTGCCAGCCAGGGATTTTGCCAACGATCAGTTCCTGAGAACGGGCCAAACCAATCCCCTGTTTTATAAGTATAGATTGAATCGGCCATTTTGTTTGTAGCTACAGTTTCATTAACAACATCCATCCACCTGACTATATCGCTGTTTTTCTCAAGCTCTTTGCTCAATGTTGTCATATAATAAGTCATCACCTCTTTTAGCTCTGTAGGGGTGCGATTGTCTTCCATTGCCCACTTTGAACATTGGGGAGAGATGGGACAATGCGCCCTGACCATCTGTTTGTTTTCGCGGGCAATGACTAACAATTGCCGGTAATTATCTGCTTTCCAGGCGGCATTAGGTTCAGTATAGACCTGTTGCTGTTTAAATTCGTTTTCAGGCGTATTGTATAAAAACTCCCTGAGAAAAATCTCCTTTTCAAGTTTCCCCTCCTCCTTAAGGTATCTGGCTTTTGAAGTACAACCAAAATAGAAGCTATCTTTGGGATAATACTTCTCCAAAATCTGTCGGATGGTTAAATCCTTATCATGATCCTGAGCGATTACTGAATTAAAAATAAACAGTGAACAAAGGAGTCCAAATCCGTATCTAAACATTTTAATCTTAGCCATGTTTTTTATTGAATGATTGATTATTTTTTTGAGTTTTTAGTGCCATTTACTTCCGTGGTCAGCTTCCTGAAAATTTCTATTTCAGCTTGAGAAAAAGGTGATCCATCCATGCGAAACAAATCGTGAAACCAGACTTCCGGTTCGGGAAATACTTCACCCAGTTTTAAAACTTCACCATCCAGCCTTTTTTGATTTACATCCTTGTATTTTACGTTTGGAATTCCAGCCCTACTACTCCATGGCCAAACAGTACCTGTTTTTCCAGATACAAAGCCCCAACAGATTGCTCCTACGCGGTTGTTTTTCATTACGGGCAAACAATCTTCAACAGTACTGTTGTTGGTACGTGCAAGCCATTCGGTAACCACCAACGGTCGACCTTCACGTTTATAATTTGTAATCGTGTTTTGTAGCATATCACCACTTCCATAACTATGAATGGTGTGAAAATCACTGTTTCTGTGACAAATCGCCATATTTAATTCACCCAACGAACCATAGGTGCACGATGTAATTGGTTGTGATGGATTTATATCGCGAGCCCATTCCCAGGATGCCAATACCAATTTAGCCGATAGGTCGCCCATGCTTGTTTTAGTTCCTTTGCTTCCTTCCATAGTACCGCTTTCTCCTGTTCCCCTTCCGGGTTCGTTGTATAAATCCCAATATAAAACACGGGGATCATTTTTAAATCGTTTGATGGTTTTCTGAACATACCCTTTCAAGTTAGCAATTTCTTTGTCGGTGGCAGTTCCCTTTGCAAAACGAATTCCCAGTTCACGCGCCGGACTTGTATTCCAACCCGAATTATGCCATGCCCGAACAGGTAATGGTTGAACTCCCAATTTTGGTTCCAGATAATGACAATCGTCGAAAAACACAAACGATGGTTTTATTATGTATTTGGCACAAATGCCAAGAAACTGATCCATACGTTTGTACAAACCTTTTTCGTCACTTGTCCAAACCATATCGTGAAGAAATACCCTCATCGTATTCATCCCTATCGATTGAGCAAGTTTTAATTCCTTATCTATGGTTGTTGGATCCCAGGTTGAAGCCTGCCACATCTCAATTTGATTAATCGCTGTGGCTGGATAATAATTTGCCCCGACAAACCATGGCTGATTTTTATACCAGGAAGCAATTCTTTCAACACTCCATTTGCCTGGGACAATTTGCGAAGAATCAGCTTGTGCCTTTAGTCGGTTCGATTGAAAGATAAGCACACAAACAAAAAATAACCAGGTGATTTTCAACTTCATTTTTTTATCTTTGAGATATATTTATTGTTTTTGGTAATCGAACCAGTCAAAATCAACCGATGAGGTGCTGGTTTCCCCGTTCGAGGAAGCATACACACCGACGAATGATCCGGTCCATTTACCACCTTTGACAAAGTCATTTGTGGTACAATCGATCTTATCTTTTACGACCACCCAATCTTTTCCATTGACTGAATAGCTAAAACCATAGATCAAGCCAACACCTGTTACTTTCAGGAAAAGCTTATTGACATTGACTTCGGTACTTGCCAGAAGCGATTCCTTAACTGCCGATCCGTTGTTCATGATTACATTTAAGCTGGCTTTCCCATCAACCTTCTTCATGCTGATTCTTAAATTATAGAACCGATCGCGTTGGATCATCAGTCCTGCTTCTTCATTGTTGCCTTCAGGATTGAATTCCATTTTGGTGGTTGCCGAGAAGTTAAAATGTTCCATGCGTTTCCCGATAAAAGAAGGGTTTACCTTTTCTGTGATCATTTCGGGACGAAGATGTATGCGCAAAAAGCCTTTGCGCTCGGTTTGCGACCACCATTCGGCACGAGGAGTACGGATAAAAGTCCATTGCGGAAGCAGTGTCGCAGTTTTAAAATCGTCGCGGAACGAATTGTGGTCGCGTGCAATTCCTTTCAGTGCAGGTTTCGTCTGTATCATTTCGCTCCTACCAACTTTTCCCTTCGGATTCACAATCGGCCATTGCCCTTTCCAATCGACAGGCGATAAAAAAGTCTCGCGCCCCAGCATAAATTGCTCACCATTGTTCGGTCGTTTACCCAAATAGACTAACCACCAATCTCCAGCGGGCGTATCGATCAAATCGGCATGACCAGTTGCCGTGATTGGATAGGTTTTCGAAAGATCGCGATGAGTAATTATCGGATTCATCGGGTTCGATTCGAATGGTCCGTCAATACTTTTGCCACGCAGTATCGAAACGGCATGATTGTGACCGGTTCCTCCATGTGAGAAAACCGGATAATACCATCCGTCTTTCTTGTACAAATGGGCTCCTTCGATGGCTGCCAGATAACCTGGATTGTTATCATCGAGCCGTGTTCCCTTGTTGTAAAAATCGGCGCCGTTAACCAATATCTTTTTTTCGCCGGTGAGTTGCCAACTTGTCAAATCCAATTCCTGAATCCAAATGTTATTTTGACCCGGCCAGACTTTGATTTCAGGTTTTTCGTTTCCTGAAAAGTAAACTTTACCATCGTCATCGAAAAACAGCGACGGGTCGATGCCCTGAGCATTTTTAATCCAGTGTGGATCGGACCAGGGTCCTTTTATATCCTGAGCTGTAACAATAAAGTTCCCTCCGAATTTACCCACTAAAGTAGTGACCATGTAAAACGTTCCTTTGTTGTAGCGGATAGTCGGGGCATAAATACCTCCTGAACATTCAGAACTATCTAAATTTAATTGCGAAGCCCGATGCAGTGCATGTCCGATCATTTCCCAGTTTACCAAATCGGTACTGTGATAAATAGGCACGCCGGGGAAATATTCGAACGAAGAGGTCACCAGATAAAAGTCCTTCCCCACCCTGCAAATGCTTGGGTCGGGATTAAAGCCCGGAATTATAGGGTTATTGTAAACCGAGCCTGTTACTTTTGTTCCTTTTGCAGATCGAAACGGAGTTGCCTGAGTTTGCAGTCCTGTGAAAATAAACAAAAACAAAAAACTGCAAAGAACCAGATCTCTTGTTTTTAAAAGTTTACCGTACATATTTGAGTTTATTTATGGTTGGTTTATCGGTTTTAATGAAAAAATAAAAACCCACTGACAGAAGAGAAAATTAATATAGCCAAATTCAGCTAAAAAAAATCATATCTATCTGCCAGTGAGTTCACTCTTCTAACTATCAATCTAACAAAGATCAAACTATTTCAAAAGTATTTTTCTGATCTCCTTATTTGACTACAGGAGTAAATACTTCCAACCGCACATCACGATCGCGGATAACCAGAGTATCGGTTGCCTGATGAGTTTCATTGTTTGCAACATCAGTCACCTGATAATTGATCACAATTGAATTGCGTTTTTTACCACCCCATTCATCGCCTTTGCTCACAAATTTTCCTGTTCCCGTAACATCGACAGTTGAAGTGGCTTCTTTGGAAATTGTACAATTGTTGGCATTATCAAAAGTTAGTAACATTTTTAAACCGTTAATATTTCCTGAAGGTCTACGCAGTGGTGTACTTATCAAAACAGTATTTCTGCTCTGGGTTTGTAAATACCATATTTCATTGTCCTCAATGTATTTGGTACGATAAACCTGATCAACAATTGTTCCATCAGCCTTTTTCAAAACATCTTTTCCACGGTGCAAATACTTTCCGTGAAATGGATTGATGTATTTGATTGCAAATAAAGTATAGTCCTTAGGCAAGACGTTCCAATTGGCAACGATTCGGCGATCAGCATCCAACTTAGTGGTTTTACCTGACAAGATGGAATCAGTTTCAGTAGAGGTTAGCCTGATGGGGATCACATACCGTACATTATATGAAAGCGGGTCGTTTAGAAACGCATCAGTCAGCTGAACATCAATATATCCCTGCATTTTACCTTTTGGAACAATGGCAGTTCCTTCGGGCGAAAGGCTATAATAAACTTTGGGTAAAGCAACTAACTGATCGCCTGACGGTGTATAAAGGCTATTTGCCAGTGTTTCGTCCACAACATAACCAACTTTCCGATCCTGAATGTTTTCGTACAAACCGCCAATAGCCACACCAATCGAAAACTGCAATTTGTTATCCATTGAAGTATCAGTCATTTCGTCTTCGCCCAAAATCAGAGTTCGAACAGGCGATTGATAAGGGAAATACGTAGTCGAATATTTATAATCAGGGAAACTCCAATCCTGATTTTTACAGGAAACTAATGCAAGAAGCAGTAGAAACGGAAAAACCTTTATTAATTTATTTTTCATAATTTTTAACTTTTAACTTGTTACTATAATTCTTTATACTTACCAACCAGCATTTTGCTCCAACGCCGAAAATTTCAGGACTTCCATCTCAGGAAGAGGGCCATATTGCATAAATGGTTGATAGGCTCTTGTTTCAACATCGATGTACTGATATTCAGTTGCAGTTTTGTTAATATTAACACCTCTGGCTGCAGTAGTCAATGGTAATCCCCAACGGCGAATATCCCAGAACCGGAATCCTTCGAAACACAATTCCAATCTGCGTTCGTTCCGAATCAAATCGCGCATGGTTTCTTTCGTGGTAATACCATTCAGAAAGGCATCGGGCTGAGTGATACCTGCACGTTTACGGATTGCTAAAATCACATCTTTAGCTGAATAAGCAGCTACTGCTCCCACTCCGGTTGGACCCCAGGCTTCGTTGGCAGCTTCGGCATAATTCAGGAATACCTCTGTGTAACGCATGTGCACAGCAAAATGCTTTTTGTTGGTTGTACTTCCATTGCTCTGAAAAATAACATCCTCGCGTAACAACTTCTTTAAATAGTATCCGGTACGGCTCGACGTTGGTAATGAATCTTTCGCATTCACACCACCGCCAAAACCGGTATTGATTACTTTGCCCTGATAAGTTGCACCATTGTAGATGATGTAAGCAGATAAACGAGGATCACGTCTTGCATATGGATTAGCCGCATTGTATTTACTTAACGGGTCATTTATCGGATAGCCGTTGGCCATTGGAAAAGCATCAACTAAATTCTGGCTCGGATTAACCAATCCGTTGCCGTATAATCCCGGAGGAAGATTGTTTTTTTCATAGGTGCTTGATAAATTGTTTGCAGGCCCCCTCCATAACATTTCTTTCTGATCGGAGGCTACAGTGACTGCTTCAACCCTTGCTGATTCATAAAACTTATGACCATTGGGATCAAGCCCGGTAATACCGGAAATACCAGACAAAACATCAGCAGCAGCATTGGCAGCATTAATCCATAAAGTCTGATCATCATTCACATTGTAGGCTTGGCTGGCAGCAAGTAAAGCAACGCGAACCTTAAATCCCATTACAATTCGTTTGGTAATGCGCTGGTTGCTTACATTTCCCATTACTTTGTTGTAATCGGCAAAGTTTACACCAGTATAATTAACCGGAAGCTGAGCAGCTGATGCGATGTCTTTAAAGTCCATCGGAAGATACTGAATGGCAAGATTAAAGTCGGCATTTATGGCAGCAACCGATTCGGTAAAACCTGCACGTGCGATATTAAAGTCGGCATTTTCTTTCAAAAATTTGTCAGTTAATTTAACACCCAACAGTTTACCGCTGGTTGATTTACCTGCATGGTTTTGCAACATGTAATACCTTAACAAGCCTCTCAACGCATACGATTCACCTCTCAAACGATCTTTAAACATCCGGTTAAGGTTGGCATTATTCCACGACCACTTAATTGTATCGATTGTTGGAAGAAACAGGTTTATATACAGGATTCCTTTATTGGCATTGTCCCAAACATTCAGGGGATTAAATTGCGATGTCCATTGTCCGGTACCAATACGCAGAAAGTTATTGAACTTGTCGTTTGCAACAGCATTATCAGTCGCAACCTCGTTCATGATGGAGCTATTGGCATTAATAAAATCGATTGTCGGAATTTTATTGTAGCCATTCACCAGCAAGCCTTCTGCAAAAGCAGGATCATCATACACCCGGTTGAAAGTACTATGATTATCATTCTCCGGATCAAGGATGGTTGAACAACCCCCAAGAACTAGGGCAGCTATAATCAATAACAGTAGATATCTATTTGAAAATTTCATAATCATTTACTTTTAAGGTTAAAACATGCTTCTTACACCCAAGGTGAAATAGCGGTATTGTGGTTCACCATTCCAATTCAAATTACGAACATTGTTCTGTTTCGAAATTGTTGCCAAGCCAGAACCACTCAGGTAGATACTCAGTTTTTTCATGGCAATTTTTCCACAAATTTTCTCAGGCATTTCGTAAGTAATTTGCATCCGGTTTAGGGAGAAGTAATTGTTTTTGTATGCCCAGAAAGTCGACTGTCTGTAGTTATTCGAACTTGTTTTGGTGGTCAAACGTGGATAGGTCGCCGTTGCTTTGGTAGTTTCTGTCCAACGATTGAGTACCTGCGTTGAGTATTTTTTGTCCCCATCAACCCAGTAATAATTACCGTTCAGGTTGCCGTTTCCACCATTGTTCCCGATTGCAAGTGCAAACAAACTAAAGTTTTTGTAACTGATTTTAAGGTTCAGTCCATAAGAAAAAGGTGATTGCCAGCGGCCAATCTGTACTTGATCATTGTTGTCGATGATACCATCGTTATTCTGATCTACGTATTTGATATCACCAGGTTTAACTTCACCATAAGTCTGGAATGCGCTGTTCTTGATATCGCTGACATCCTGAAAAAAGCCATTGGATTGAAGCCCAAACTGTGCATCAACCGGTTTGCCTGTACGATACAGATAATCTTCAGAGTATAGTTCATCTTTTTCAATCACTTTCGAGTCCCAGTACATGGCTGTTGCTCCCAAATCAAAACTGAAGTCTTTCATTTGTTTCGAATAGCTCAGACTTAATTCCGCTCCTTTGTAAGCATCTATTCCAAAATTTGAATAGGGAACAAAATCACTGTAGTCGCCCGGATACATTGTATTCCGTTTGATAAACTGATCAGTAATGCGGTAACTGAATACACTGGCATCAACTCCAAGTGACTTGTTAAATAATTTTCCTTCGACTCCCAGATTGATTTCTTTGCGTCTCTCGAATGATAAACCAACATTGGCCCCCTGAAGTGAACTGTTTGCAGTATTTCCCCATGCACCATCAGCATAGGTATAGTTCCCTGCTCCGTAATTGGTGTTTCCGGCATACGAATAAACATTGTCGTATAGGAAAAAGTCACCCCGGTTCATATCGGTATTAATAATACCAGCTGAAGCTTTCAATTTCAAATAATCAACTGATTTGTTGTCAGCTAAAAACTCTTCGTTGGAGATTACCCATGCCAGACCAAGCGTTGGTGCAAATCCGCCCCGGTGTCCCGGAGCCAATTGTGTTGAATTAACGTAAGCACCTGAGAAATCAACAAAATAAGTGTCCTTGAAATCGTAAGCAGTCCGTAACCCAATGTGTGAATTTTTATCAGGCTGAAGGGTGCCTTTCAATTTTACGGTATTGACAAATCCAAGCAGTGTACCCGATACATGGTGTATATTTGCAAAGGTGCGCTCGTAATTTAGCTGTGTGAATACTCCAATACGGCGAAGAAAATCAGGAGTATTTACATTTTGTGTTCCAGGGCGCGAATCAGTACCATACTGTTTTATACCGGAAATAGAGTCGGCAGTTGCTGACCAGACTGGCTCATAAACTGAATAACTGTTCGATACCGTTTGACTGTAACTGTTGTAAAAATCGAAGCTGAAATTATTCTTCAGCGAAAGACCTTTGGTGATCATACCTAAGTCAACATCGATACCGTTGTTGAATTGCATGGTCCGTTTTACGGGCTGATTGTATCCACCTGCATACACATCACCAAATGCGCTGGTCATCTTTTGTGCATTACCGCCAATTAAATACATGCCATCAACATCATTCTTTCTGGATTTAACCAGAGTATTAACTGCTGTATTGTTTTTTTCGAACAAATCAAAAGGCAAAAGTGGAGTAAACATATAAGGACGCTGACTGGAGGCTTCGCTGAAATAATTTCCTCTTGGTCCTTTGTTGAATTCGAAAATACCTGCCACATCCACATTGCTCTTGATGAAATCGTTGATCTTGATGTCAACATTTGCGCGGGCATTGAATCGCTGGTTACTGGTATTGAGACCTTCGCCAAAGTTCAATAAACCGCCATCGCTACCCCAACCGATGTTGGAATAAAAGGTTGTATTATCATTACCACCTGAAAACTCAGCCATTACTTTTGAATAAGTCTTAAACGATTTCAGGTAATCCGGAGAATAGTAATCAACATTTGGATAACGATAAGGATTACCAGTCCGGTAATTTTGAATTGTTGCCGCATCAAATTTTTCAAGCAAACCATCATTTCTGCTTGCTTCGTTATAGAGTTCCATGTAATCGGCAGAACCAAGGAAGCTTGGAAGCATTTTAGGTTTGGCAATGCCATAATAGGCTGAGACATTGATATCGCGTTTATGAGCTTTTCCGCGTTTGGTGGTGATAATTATCACTCCATTACGAGCCTGTGAACCATAAAGGGCTACAGCATTGATGTCTTTCAGTACTGTAATCTGATCAATCTCTTCCATATTCAGCGTGACATCCGTAATTTTCGAATAACGAGGAATTCCGTCAACTACAACCATGGCATCTCCCAATCCGCGGATGTTGTTACTGCCAAACATACCAGCAACACGACCGGTTAAAGCATCTGGAACATATTGGGTGTTGTCGTAAGCTGAAATATCATCTGGCTCAACAACCGATACAAAACCCAATTCACGGCGTTTAGCTTTACCGAAGGCAACACTTACAAGGTCTTTTTCGCCCATCATATATGGAGTTGACTTCAACAAAATGACAGAATTGACTTCTTGCGGATCAATCACTCTTGATTCGAATCCTTCTGATTCAATCAAAAGACTGGTGCCTTTCGGAACCGAAATGATAAAGTGACCGCCAACATTTGTTTTCACAATTACAGCTCCTTCTTTGCCAAAAATTTTAGCACCAGAAACAGGGTTTCCCTGATCATCTTTTACGATAGATTCGATGGTTATATTTTGCTGATTGGCTTTTTGCTGTGCATTCACCAAACCAACGGTCAAAGCAAAAATAACCAGATAGACTTTAAATATTTTTTTCATATTAATTCTTCTGAAGTTTAAAATTAGACCCTGCATTACCATCCTGGATTTTGTTTAAATTCAGGATAAAGCGTAACCTGATTAACAGGTAAAGGCAACCAATAGTGTTTGTCGTCAAATACACGTGTGACGATTACCTTTTCAGCCATATTGATTGGTTTTCCTTTTGCATCCCGTGTAAAATCGAGTGCAGTTTTCTCTTTATATTTGGTTTGTCCTGAAATCATCCACCGTCTCAAATCGTACCATCTCTGGCGTTCGAACGATAATTCGACTGCACGTTCCCGGATAATCTCTTCCATAAAGAGGGTTTTGCTTGCAATAAATTTGGCGTCGATATTGGGCAATGTCGCCCGATTGCGGATCTTATTAATAGCTGCTTCAGCGGTTATACTCCCGGGGAAACTGCTCTGTGCGGTACCATAACCTTGTAAAACCGATTCGGAGTACATCAGATAGACATCAGATAGACGCATCGATGGAACCATGAACTGAAATTTACCGCCCGGGTTATCGTATCGGTTAACCGTTTGATCCCAGTATTTTTTAGCACAAAACCCTGTAACATTGACATTACTGTTTGAGGTGTTGCGATGATACCCACCTGTATACAATTGAGCAAAACGGTCTGCTCCAGCAGCTGTGCTTACACACATCTGATCTCCATCAACAACTACCGTTTTATAGAAACGAGGGTCGCGGTTAACCCACGGATCTGATTCCTTATATCCTGAAGCTGGATCAGTAATTGGCAAACCATTGGCCATACCCCAGTTCTTCACATAATTATTTGTTAAACACAATTGCATCCCATTGTTGCCAACTTTTCCGGGCTGATAAATAAGTGCAGCGCTCATATTCCACTGATCCATCACTAAAGGAATCATCATGACTTCAGTTCCTCCAGGTGTAGTACGGTTAGGAGTTACCTTAAAGAACATATCGGTATAAGTACCCCATGGTTGAAGTGAATACGGAGCATTTGGCCCTTCGCACAAACCGATTACTTTAGATAAAGCTTCAGCAGCTTTTTTAGCCAGTTCGGAATCAAATTCAGCTTTACCAGTCGATTCGCGATTCATCAACGGACTTGCAGCATACAAAAGGTTCTTTCCCTGATAAGCCAAGGCAGTAGCTTTGCTGATGCGTTGACGATTTGCGCCAATGGTCCGTTTTCCGGGTTCCGTGTCGTCCCATTTTAGTGGTAATAACTGAGCAGCAGCCTCAAAATCGGCATTTGCTTTCAATGCTGTTTCGCGGTAATTCAAACGGGGAAGTTTCATTTCTTCCGTAGGAGAAAGAACTTTGTCCACGTAAGGCATTCCACCCCAAGCAATCATCAACTCGTGATAGAAATATCCTCTGAAAAACAACAACTGCCCTTTAATGATATCTTTCTCTTCCTGAGTGGCATTAATCATTTGATCCAGATTTGCCAATCCAAGGTTACATTTCCGAATTCCATACCACGACAACGGCCAGATACCTTTCGACCTTGGATCATTAGGGTTTGTATTTATGGTACCCTGTGATTTAAAATAGGAGTAAGTACCCTGCCAAGCCCAATAATCGCCATTGTCGAAATTGGTACCTGGCATCCAGGTAATGCTCATCAAAAATTCATCGGCAAAGTGAAAATCGTCCTGCCAATTTACCATGGCTGGATTCACAATACAGGCATAAAGTTCTTCAACAAAGCCCTGCGCACTTACAAAGGTACTAAATGCGTCAGCCGATGCGATTGTAGCTTCCGGAGCTTTATCGAGGTACGACTCACAACTCCAAAGCGTAAGTCCCATCGTAAAAACAAGAATAATGAAACCTGCTTTTAATTTATTTAGAATATTTTTCATAATTACTGCTTTTAAAATTTAATGTCAAGTCCCAGGTTTATCCTGATGGGGGTCGGGTAAGAACCAAACTGTTCAAATCCCTGCTCCCTGTCGTCAGGCAGATCAGACCAGAAGAATAAATTATTTCCGTTTACATACAACTTTAGAGAAGACAAGCCAGTTTTTTTCAAAAGAGCACCTTCGAAAGTGTAGGCTACTTCGGCGGTTTTTAAACGTACATAAGAACCATCATATTGAAAATAATCTCCTTTAATCATACCAGCCTGTTGTCTGAATCGTGGCAGAAAAGAAGTGGCATCTAAATTGTCCTTCGACCAGAAATCGAGTGCATGCGTATAAGCGATATTCAAATTGTCGCCAAAATCACCAAGACCTACATAGCGGTTGACATTGTTTACGCCATAGAATTGAAGCATAAAGCTGAACCCTTTGTAATCGGCGCCAAAAGAAAGGTTATAGGTGTTTTGCGGACGGTTTGAATAACCAAACGGGGCTGTATCTGTATTGCCATCAATAACGCCATCGGCATTAAAGTCGATAATATTGTAGTTTCCCGGAATCTTAAACTGATCGCTGGCCGAATAAGGTGTACTGGCATAAACTTCATTCCAGTTATTAAGAAAGCCATTGGTAATCTGGGTTCTGGTCTGACCAATTTGGAATCCCTGTTCCTTTAAGTAGGTGTCTTTCAATTCAGGTTCTTCCTTGTACAAAATTTTATCCACAGCATTGGTCATACTTGTGGTAGCCCACAGGTGCATTCCATTGTTCCATCTCTTGTTAAACTTAAGTTCAATTTCATAGCCTTTCTTAGAGACATGACCAACATTCGCTGTCGGAGGCGTGCCACCAAAATAAACAGGCAGCGTCCGGCTAGAACCACCCAGTAAAATATCGGTACGGTCTTCGGTAAAGTACTCAAAATTTCCTGAAAGCATGTTTTTCAGAACAGCCACTTCTAAACCAATATTTGATTTTGAAGCTTTTTCCCAGTGAATATCAGGATTACCAATGACAGATTCCTTATACCATAAATACGGACTGTTTACGCCGGCGTTTTCATTGATGTATGCCTGGGTTCCATAAGTCCATTGAGTATCATATAACCAACGCTGACTGATGTTGTCGTCTCCGATCAAACCATACGAGTAGCGGAGTTTCAGTTTATCAAGCCATGTGTATTTTTTCATGAAATTTTCGTTCGAGATTGTCCAACCTCCAGCTGCTGATGGAAAGAAATCGAAACGGTACTGCGATGAGAATTTTTCTGATCCGTTATACGCTCCGTTAAATTCCGCAAAATAACGATTGTCAAAATTATAAGTTGTACGGAATACCCAGTCTTCGCGGTAACGCTGAAACTCACTTCCGGTAGCCAGCTGTTCTCTATTAAACACTCCGGTAGCTGCAACATCATGCAGTCCAAAAGTGCGGGCATAATTAATCTGAGCCTGATAGAACAACCGACGACGAAGCCTGCTTAAATAGCTATCTGCATCTTCGTCTCTCAGTGTCCAGGGTTGAACAACAAAGTCGAACTGATTCAACCCAATAATTGGATCAAGGGTAATGAATGCATTCGGATCACCACCTGCCGGCATATCCTCAATATCCGGATTGATGTATTTTGTTTTTGCATTGCTGTCCTGATTGTAAATCCCCCCAACTGAAGTGAAATTATTGTCAAACGACAAATTGGCGGTTGCGCTTAAACCTTTAGTAATAAAATCTAACTTTTGGTTCAGCGAGAAATCGGAAGTCAGGTTGGTAGTCATCGTTCTACGGACACCTGAATTGGCAAGAATCTGAGCCGAATTCATCAAACTCTGCTTATTCAATGGACTTTTTCCCCATAAGCCATCGCTATAACGGGGCAAATATGAATCTGGAGGTGTCATATACGCAGATATTAATATTCGCAGTTCATCGTCAAATTCACTAGTCTTATAACTATACGTATCTTTTGCAACACTATAAACACCGGCAAGGTTAATTTTCAAACTGGTACTCTTGGTCAGGTTCAAATCGAGATTACTTCTGAAATTAAAACGGTCGTATCCAAGCCCTGGTTTATATCCCAAATCATCGGGGATTGCTTTCAGTAAATCACCTTCGTTTAGATAGGACAAAGAACTGAAATATTTGGCAAAATCGGTTCCACCGCTAACACTCACATTGACATGTTTGTCGACAGCGGCTTTCTTAACCATTACATCCTGCCAATCTACATTGGGATAAGCTTCAGGATATTTAAGTTTATCCTGATTGCGGTAACGCTCAACGATTGTGCGTGGAGTATAGTCGGGCCAGGAACTTTCACTGATCGATACTTCACGTTCAACAGCCTCATTCCTAAGCATCAATGCATCATAAGCATCTAATTTATCAACCATTTTTGAAGGTATTTTGATCGTCGTATTCGCTGAGACGCTTAAAACAGGTTTACCTTTTGAACCACGCTTGGTCGTAATCAGGATTACACCGTTCGCTCCTTTTACCCCGTAAACGGCAGTGGCCGATGCATCCTTAAGTATCGACACATTATCAACCTCGCTCATGTCAAGGTCGTTCATTTTACGTTCAACTCCATCAACCAGAATATAGGGTTCGCCACCATTCCAGGTCGATTGTCCGCGAATATAGATTTTAGGGTCAGTTCTTCCGGGTTGTCCTGAAGTTTGAATGGTTGTAACACCAGGTAAATTTCCGGTTAGTGCCATCCCAAGGTTACTCACACCTCCGGTACGCGACAATTCCTTGCTGGTTGTGTTGGTAATCGCACCCACCACGCTGTTTTTCTTCTGAACTCCATAACCAACAGCAATAACTTCCTCGAGACCAATTGTTTGTTCTACCAATATTACGGGGTAATACGTTTTTGTATTGTTGATTGAAACCTCAAGTGATTTATACCCTACGAATGAAAAAACAAGAGTTTTGGAATCAGGCAATACCTGCAGCGAAAAATTCCCATCATTATCGGTAACGGTACCGACTGTAGTTCCTTTAACAATCACGGTAGTTCCCGGAATTGATTCTCCTTTTGAATCGGACACTTTTCCTTTGATAGACGTCTTATTGGGTTGTTCAATCTCCGAACTTCCATACATTGATTCAGACCTTTTCAACTCATCATTAAGACTACTTGCAGACATAGACATCGACACTGCAAGCATCGAAATGGTAAGTAATTTCATCTTTAGTAAATGAACATAGGTTTTCCTCCTTACCCAAGAAGAGTAGTAATTTGAATTTCTTTCCATAAGTTTTAATTCTTTAATTGATTTGTTTGTTGGTATTCTTTATTCTCACTGTCGCTAAAATTCAAGCGAATAACATTTTTTTAAACCATTAATTTTTATCCAAAACTATAATAAACACTATTCTTGCATCTTTAAAATCAAGATGAAAATCTTGATTATTCAACCAAATACATCTGTGGATATGGCCGTTTTTCTAATTATGAAGCTTTTTCAGCAAATTTGGTAATTTGATGTTTCTACTGACTGAATTATTACCTAGTCACTTTCTTCAGGGTTCGATTCCTGAATTCGATCAGTTTTTATCTGATCGGGTTGAGAGATCGTTGGGATGATAAAATAAGTAGTCCCGACCTTTATACTCCACAATCGAATGTTGATCTGAATAACAATCTGTTGCAGAAAATAATAGCATCATTTTTTATTTATGAAGACAAAATCAGGAGCATAAATTGTAAATGATGTTGAATCGACCCATGGTATTGTGTTCTGACAGAATTACACCGTGATCTTCCCTGCTCGTCAGGTTCGACGAGGAAAACACATGGATATCGGGCATACAAAAAAACCAATAAACTCATGTCATTTTCCGAAAGGGATATCGTGCGGTGGATACTTATACACTTCCCCTTCAAATAGCCGAACTTTTGGATCGGCTGTAAACTGATTTGTAATTTAGGTTTTTTTGGGCAAACAAAAAGAAGGGTGTAACCGCAGCTGTAATCTCAAGTGACTAATATATAGACAATATAAAATTTAAAGAATACTCAACAGTTCAAAACTGGCTTAATCTATTTTGCCGATTTTTAAAAATATATCTGATAATATATAAAACTCAACTAAAAAAAAGCGATTTTCGACCCGCAATTCAGAGAATCCACCTTTTCGAAAATTGAAGGATTCCAGACAAATATATCTGGATGATTTATCAACATTCAACGCTCAAATGATTTACGCATGGGATTTCAGAAATATATTAGGTTTTGTGCTGTAATTCTCCTTTTTCAGCTCATGTCTTCCCTGTTCATTTTTTCGGAAGAGCGGCAAAAATTTGTGTATTATACCGATATCGACGGACTACCGCGTAACATTACCAATTGTATTGAGCAGGATAAGTATGGATACATTTGGGTTGGTACCGGAAATGGTTTGGCGCGCTACGATGGAAATACATTTGCCACCTACGAGCAGTTTAAAGGCCGACTTATAAATTGTTTATACATTGATTCAAAAAACGACCTTTGGGTTGGAGGAAATAATGGACTGTATCTTTATAACCGCATGACCAATTATTTTGAACTCCGGTCAAAAGGGTATATCCAAAAAATTCAGGAAGATAAGGGTGAAATTTATTCACTCCATTCGGGTTTGATTCAGAAAAATTTACCTTCAGGAAATACGGATATTAAAGTCGAACCTGATTTTATGAATTTTTGTATCACCGGCGAAGGGATCTGGAAAAGTAATAAAAAGCATGGGGCCCAACTTCTTAGTCGTAAAAGTCGATTCCGGACCATTTCAGAAAGTATACTCGAAGGTTATACCATTTCGGTAATCAGTTCGGTGAACGGCAATCTGTTTTTCGGTTGCCGGAATGGTCAGTTGTTTGTCAGAAAAGCCGATGGAAGCCTCAAATCGATTGCGATCGAAAACCATCACAACTTCAAGAAAATTGTACAAGTCGGTGAGGAGATCTGGCTGGCAACTGATGGAAACGGAATTATTGTACTCGATACGGATTTAAAATTTTCCAGGACTTTAAGCCGGAATCAGAATAACAAACAATCAATCAGCAGCAACAGCATTTATGATATCTTCCAGGGTATCAATCACGAAATCTGGATTGCTTCGTATGGAGCCGGATTAACCTGTATCCTTCCCGACAATGCGTTGTTCACGAACATTGTTCCTGAAAAGGGAAATCCCAATTCGCTGGTAGCAAGCGAAGGGGTGGCCGTTTATGTACAAAATGGGATCATCAGCTTCGGAACCAATTACGGCATGTCGGTTTGGGATGAACGGAAAGATGTCTTTACAAACTTTTCGATGGAACGGCTTCGGAAAGAACTGGGAGGAGTAAAAGTTCTGGGTCTGAGCATTGACAAGGAAGCGAATTTATGGGTAGGCACCAACGATGGATTGCTTGGAAAATATTCATCGGACTTTACGTTTCAGAAAGCCTTTCATCCCTGTAGTACTAAGCCTGAAGAAATGCAGCAAATTGTGCTGATGCACAATTACAATAACACCAATTTAATTCTCGGCACCCAATATCAGGACCAAAGCCTGTTAAACTTCGACCTGAAAACGGAAACATTTTCTACCTTAAGTATAACCATTGGTTCGAAAAATGTAAGCCAATTCCAAATTAATTCGATACGTGAAAATCAAAAGGGCGAAATTCTGGTTCTCAACTCCGATTCGGGTCTTTACCGTGTAAATTTCAAAGAAAACAGACTCGAAAACTGTTTTCAGAAACTAAATAATAAAATCAGTTTATGGACGAACGATTTTTACAACGACAAGAGCGGAAACTACTGGTTTACAACCAGAACCGATGGATTAATCCAGGTATCGGAAGATGGAAAACGATTTAAATTATGGACCGTAAAAGACGGATTTCTAACCAATTCGATGATCCGTATCGAATCGGTCGACGATCAATTTCTTTGGATAAGTTCAATTTCAGGACTTTCACGTTTTGAAATGAAAACCGGGAAGATCCTTAACTTCAATCATCGCGATGGTCTCCCCGCCAACGAATTTACCGACCGGAATTCGGCCAAAACCAGCGACGGAAGAATTATTTTTGGCTCGGTGGCCGGTTTTACAATCGTCAATCCGGCCAAAGTAGCCGCCGACACCTCAAAAACCGAAGTAATCATTTCTGATCTGACGTTTCAGAACCAGAGTATCAGAAGTCCGGAGGGTAAACAATACTTGAATACTCCATTAGAAGAAACAAAGAAGATCATTCTCCCATTTAGCCGGAATTCCTTTACAATTCACTTTTTTACCCGGAATAAGGATTTCTCCAAATACAACAATTACAGCTACCGGATGGTCGGACTGGAAAAAGACTGGACCTTGCTGAGTAAAACCAACCACATCAATTTCACCAGCTTGTCGCCCGGAACATATCTTTTTGAAGTAAAAAACGATGCACAAACGAAGATCGGCGACAACCCTCCTAAACAGGTCATTATCCGGATTAATCCACCGTGGTATCTGAGCTGGTATGCTGTTATCGGCTATTTTATATTGTTTTTTGCATCGGTCTACGTTTCCATTTCCGTTTACACCAACCGGGTACAATTGAAAAAAGAAGTGGAAATATCGGAATACAAGGTTCAAAAGGAGCATGAACTCACCGAAAAAAAGTTAGCCTTTTTCACAAACATTTCACACGATCTGAAAACCCCCTTAACCCTGATTGATGCACCGGTCAATGACCTGTTGAAATCGGAAAATCTGGATACTGAACAGAGAAACAAGCTGATGCTTATCCGCAGAAATTCGGGAAGACTGTTCAAACTGATTTCAGATTTGCTGGATTTCAGAAAACTAACACAGAAACAACTGGCCCTGGAGGTGAAAGAAACAAATATTAAGGAAATTCTGGAAGAAATTTATCAGGCCTTCAAAGAAGAATGCAAAACCAAGTCGGTCAATTTCGAAAAAAAGGTTTCGGTCGATCAACCGGTCTTTGTTGATCCAGGGAAAATGGAGAAAATACTTTGGAACCTGTTGTCAAACGCGATCAAGTTTACTGAATCAGGAGGAAAACTCTTTTTAGGAGCTGAATTGATCGCGGTGGAAGGAAAAATAAACCTGGAACTGATTGTAAAGGACACTGGTATCGGTATTCCGGCTGCCGATCAGAAGAAGATATTTGATCCTTTTTACCAGGTACGCCAACACAAAACAATTTCGCAAAAAGGAACAGGCATTGGTCTATCGATCGTAAAGGATCTGGTTGAATTACATCATGGCAAAATTCAGATGGATTCGTTTTCTGGTGAGGGAACCTTTTTCCGGATCATACTTCCCGCATCAAAGGATCAGTATACAAGCGATGAATTCAGTCTGCCGATGAATCCTCCAACCGTCACTTATGATACAGCTCAGAACAGAATCCCCGAACAGGAGATTTCCTTCCGTAAAAAGCAGAATCGCTACAATTTGCCGAAAATACTGGTAGTTGAAGATAACGATGAATTACGGGGCTATCTGGCCGGACATTTCGAAGGAAATTACACCGTTTACCAGGCCGAAGATGGACAAAAGGGTTTACAAACGGCGAACGAAATTAATCCGGATCTGATTTTAACCGACGTACAGATGCCTAATATGAATGGCTACGAGTTTTGCAATGAGATACGCCAAAATTTCGATACCTCGCATATTCCCGTAATCATGCTAACGGCTAACAGTGCCCTTGAACAACAGATTGAAGGACTCTCAACGGGTGCCGATGCCTATGTGACTAAACCTTTCGATATGGAACTACTGGATACCGTACTACATTCGGTTTTGGAAAACAGGAAGAAACTCCGGTACAAATTACTGGGTGTTGAAACGGCTTTTGACAATGAGCATCTCATTCCCCAAAAAGATATTGATTTTATCGCAGAGCTGAAAACTTACATTGAAAAAAACATGGTCAATCCCGATTTGAGTATCGACATGATTGCTGATCATTTTGCTTTAAGCCGTACCCAACTCAACCGGAAGATAAAATCGTTAATCGGCTCCACGCCCAACAACCTGATTAAAACCATCAGGCTGAGAAAAGCCTATGAGCTCATCCGGCAAAAAGATGCCCGGGTTTCGGAAGTTGCTTACCTGACAGGCTTTAGCGATCCGAACTATTTCACCACATGCTTCAAAAAAGAATTTGGAGAAAACCCGTCGCAGATTGGGGTGGAGTAAGAATTCAACCGGTTTTCATAATTACAATTCACGAATGAAAAGATCTTTGTAATACGCTTCCAACTGTTCTTTGATTTGAATCTACAGGACTATGTGCCCTTTGTTCCAACCCAGTATTTCTGATGAATGGTGTCGTTTAAAATCGAATCGCCTTTAAAATCTGTGACCAAAACATAGTTCAGGGTGCAAGTGATGTGATAGCCTTTCACATGAACCAGCATTTCATTTCGAAGTTGGTTTTATTTGATTAGCTTCACGATCCGGCAGGACGTTTCTTTGTTAAAATCGGGAACAATCATTCCTTTTCCATATTGGACCATCACTTCAATGAGATGCAACACATTCCATTTTGAATTGATCTGCTCAGGCAGAGTACTAACCCGATAGTTATCCTTTTCTCCTGAAGAAAACATCGGCAAGCTCTGGTATTCCATTTCCTGATTGACATTCCGGTAGAGCTGTCGTACTCCTTATACTCAGGAAACTGTACTTACCTTAATGTTGATTTTAATTGGCTTGTTCACCGCAGCGGTGCTTACAGGCTGATGAGTGATTTTAAACAAGCGATCATTCGTTGAAGTTGCTGCTGAACGGTAATGCCGAGCTTAGGTAACCATTTCTTCCGGTTTAAATCCAGTCCGTTTCTGTTCCAGTGTTTTAAGCCTTTTTCGAGGGCATGGAGTTCATCTTTCCAGTGGCCGCAAAGATCTGGATTACGAACACCCATTATCAAATTAATGACATACACATCGCCTGCAGCAGTTATAAGTAATCTCCAAGCTTCTATGGCTTTGCACTCAAAGGCAATGGCATCGAAGAGCATCGAAACATCATTGGTAAGTTCGAACAAATTATAGCTTACCGCAGCAGGTATCCTTCGCGAATGATAAAGAGCGAGGTTTGATGAAATTTTGAGATCGGAAATAGTCGAATTGAATTCTTTGTTTTGCTTGTTGCAAATGCGATAATTGAGATAATTATACATTTTAGGTTTATATACGTTAGTTTTAGCAAAAGGATGAAGCCGCCCGGTTTCATCCTTTTCAATAAAATGGCATCCTTAAGCGACCACAAAAAAAGCCCTGATTAACAAGGCTCTTTTCAGATTTAAAATGGTAAATCATCCTTCTCATCACCAGCTGGAACTTTTTCGGATTTTTTCGCTGGTTTATGGGAAGATTCCTTATCCTTACTTTTGGATTTAGGCGCTTCACTTTCTTCTTTCGGGTTTACGTAAACGGTGTAGTCGCGTCCGAAATTATCCGGAGTTTTCATTTTTGCGACTTCGAAGGTGACATACTGGGTGCCATCATATTCGTAGGCAAATTTCTGAAGATCTTCCAGTTTACAAGTGATCTTAACAATCTGTAATCCTGCAACTTGTTTTCCTTTTCCAATGTAGTTTTTTACGAAAGTTTTCATGACAGTAAAATTTAAGTTTAAAAATTATATGCAAGTGATCAGTGCAGCATGGAGGGGCAGTCAAGGAGGAACTGGAATAC
>Ga0209511_1000195_pt1 | contig 68074 bp, 55 predicted proteins | sample SSSSmetaG_FD_184141 | JGI IMG/M metagenome (GOLD analysis project Ga0209511, IMG submission 184141) | Glacier valley bacterial and archeal communities from Borup Fiord, Nunavut, Canada, to study Microbial Dark Matter (Phase II) - ​SSSS... | ecosystem: Environmental > Aquatic > Freshwater > Ice >... | reverse complement strand
ACGACTGCTGAGACTGATCACCAAACGCGGCGTAGAGTCAGGAACAATTTGAGGCGCAGGAGTTGGGGGAGTCGTTGGACTGAATGAAATAGACGGCAGAGGTTTTGAAACTTCAGCCACCCGATCGAGAGAAGGTTTAGGTTTAAAAATCAGTGGAGCTGTCAGTGCCAGAACTGAACCTGCTACGACAAAAAATAGATACGATCGCTTTGATAAATATTTTCTCATTTTGCGATTTGCTGATTCGTTCAGCGTCTATTGCCTCATAGCACTGTGGCGCACTTCATTTATGTGGAATGCGCCAGTTAGCTTACGTTTCTATTGATAAATTTGATGAGTCTACCAAAGCGCTCTCACGCCGCCTGTCGTTCTATTGGTCGTTCCCCCTGTGCTTGGCGTTGTCGTGTTGGTTGTCCCTATGCCCGGAGTGGTGGTGTCTATTGTTCCGGTTCCTCCAGTCAAATCGACCGTTCCTGTACTCGGAGTCAAAGTGCCCGCCCCTGGAGTAGTCGTATCGATTGTTCCAGTTCCTCCAGTCGAACCACCTACGCCTGTGCCTGGGCTAAAAGTGCCCGCCCCTGGAGTAGTCGTATCGATTGTTCCAGTTCCCCCGGTCGAACCACCTACGCCTGTGCCTGGGCTAAAAGTGCCCGTCCCCGTGCTTGGGCTTGATAACCCATCGCCGTTTATCGTTCCCCCCGGAGTTGTCGAACCGCTTGAGCCTATGCCACTACTAGGCGCTCCGCCTGTGCTGCCTCCTGTCGATTGAGACAAAAGGGGCTGATTTTGAGTAGTCTGGGATGATTGAGAACGAATCAAAGCAAGTGAAGGTAGACCTAATAAGGTGCTGATGCCTAAGACTCCAACAATGCCAGCCAGAAGCTTGACTGAATTACGACTGTTTTTTGTGTTCATAAATAATTCCTGAAATGGTGTGCTGCGGAATGCACCAAATTTCGATTCATCCAGCGGAAGTTGATATGGGAGTAACTCAACAAGTGGTTCGGTTTGACGACGTATTGTCAAACCGAACCACGATATTTTGCAGATGTTTAGCCCAACCCTAACCTGATGACTCGATCGCCTCCTCAGCCAAAAGTAAGGGATTGATTGGGCAAAGAATATCTAAATAAAAAAAAGATCTAACCCCTCTTCTGAAAAGGGGTTAGGTCAATAGTTAGCGATTAGAAGTGACCCGATCGAGAAACGTTTCCTTCAAACCCTTACTAGGCTAAAAAAATTCATTTTGCTCCCGGCTGACAGCGCGCTGAAGTCATAGGTGTCTATTCTCTATCCCTATGCTTAACGTTCAGTAGCTACCCCAGTTCTACTCGATTCTGAGCAACGATCGCAAGGCTAAACCAGTAAATTTACAGATAGTTCACGTAGCTCTTCACAGCAGACCGCGCTTTGGCTGAAAACTCTGCAACCGCCGAGAAGCGATCGCAGAGATAGCCTGATGATTAAGAGCAACATAATCTCTGTTCAAAGTCAAGTAAAGCTAATCACTATTTTCCATCGGTGCATTTAAAGATTGAATGAAATGCAGGAGGCATCGACTTGCTTCTAATTCCAAATTGCTAATAATTAGCACTAACCAGCCTAGTAAATTTCACTGAGTTTTTGAAGTTCAACCTAGATTAGCTAACCCCAAACGGTCTGTGGTTGCTGTCTTCCACTTTAAGAACATCTCTAGCGCTATTTATATGCTGTTTATCAGGAGTTATCGATGCTACTACCTACGCGAATTAGTCAAAAAGTTTTATCCAATCAATCAGCCGAGCTTCCTCATCAATCGCTGACTCACCCAACAACTAAAAAACAACCGATCGAAAGCATACAGGTTGAGCAAGCTGCGCCTGCATCATGGGAGATCGAAGAAACTTACTCCCTATCTCCAATGCAGCAGGGGATGCTGTTTCACAGTTTATATCAGCCTCGATCGGGCATCGACATTGAGCAAATGGTGTGCCGTCTGCCCGAAGCGATCGGGGCGCAAACCTTTCTCAAAGCCTTGAATTTCGTCATCCAACGCCATCCCATCCTCAGAACTAGCTTTTTATGGGACAGCCCCAACGAGCCGATCCAGGTCGTACATGAGTGGGTCAGACTCCCGCTAGAGCAGCAAGATTGGCGGAGCGATTCGCCCCAACAGCAAGCCGATCGTCTGACTGCTTACTTGAAGCGCGATCGACAGCGGGGGCTTGACCTCACTCAGTCACTCACCTGTGAGCCTCTGATGCGGTTTGCTCTATTTCGGGTGGGCGACGCTGACTATCAGTTTGTCTGGACGTTTCATCACATCCTGTTAGACGGGCGATCGTTTCCGATCGTGCTGCAAGAAGTGTTTGCGGTTTATGCAGCATTTTGCACAGGAGATGAGTTATCGCTAGAAAGTCCTCGCCCTTATCGCGACTATATTGAGTGGGTTCGACAGCAGGATTTTTTAGCCTCTAAAAGTTTCTGGCAACACTTGCTCAAAGGGTTTACCACCCCAACTCCTCTGCTCTCTTCCCAAGCGTCTAGCCAGGTGCAAACCGAAGTCGGACACAACGAAGCTGCGATTCGGTTATCCGGCGAGTTGACGATCGCTCTTAAGTCGCTTGTCAAAGAGTTTGACGTGACGCTGAACACGATCGTGCAGGGCGCTTGGGGGCTGCTGTTGAGTCGCTATAGTGGCGAAACCGATGTGGTGTTTGGCGCAACAAGAGCCTGCCGAAAATCCACCGTTGCGGGTGCAGAGTCAATGATTGGGCTGTTGATCAATTCATTGCCGATTCGAGTTCAGATTGACCCAGATACGACTCTGGTGCCGTGGCTGAAAGAGTTGCGATCGCAGCACGTTGCCGTTCGCCCTCACGAGCATACGCCTCTCGTTCAAGTGCAATCTTGGAGCGACATTCCGCGAGGCGTGTCGTTGTTTGAAAGCATTGTGATGTTTGAAGCCTATGACCTGAACGAGCGGCTTCAGCAACAGGGCGGCAGTTGGCAAAATCGAGAGATTCGGCTTCTAGAGCAGCCGTCGTTTCCGCTTGTGCTGATTGCGTGTTTGGGGTCAGAGTTATCGCTCAAGATTTCCTACGATCGGACTCGATTTGATCACGCTGCCATCACCCGAATGCTCGGTCATCTCCAGACAATGCTAGAAGGCATGGTTGCCAACCCGTCTCAACGGCTGGCGGCGTTGCCATTGCTGACCGTTTCCGAACGCCATCAGCTTTTATCAGACTGGAACGACACCGCCGCCGACTATGCTCAAGACACTTGTTTGCATGAACTGTTTGAAGTCAATGCTAAACAGAACCCTGACGCGATCGCGATCGTTTATGGAACGCATTCTCTCACCTATGGAGAACTGAATCAGCAGGCGAATCAACTCGCGCACCATCTCAAACGGCTGGGAGTTGGGGCGGGCACGTTTGTCGGCGTGTATATGAATCGCGGCTTAGAGATGATTCCTGCACTGTTGGGGATTCTCAAAGCGGGCGGGGCATATATTCCTTTAGAGCCGACGTTTCCCAATGCCAGAGTGCAGTGGATTTTAGAGTCGCTGTCGGTTCGCTGTGTGATTTCGCAGCCCATTCACCGATCGACCTTCGAGAAACTTCAGCCACAGCTTCCTAACTTGGAGCATCTGATCTGTTTAGATATAATGGCGATCACGGAGCCAACCAAACCCGCTGCACTGTCCACTCCTCTACACGTTTGGCAGCCATCTGATCTCGGTCAGTTGCCCACTGATAATCTGCCTAGACAGAACAGCCCAGACGATACGGCTTACATTATTTTCACGTCTGGCTCAACCGGAACGCCGAAAGGAGTCGTGGTTCGACACAAGCCTGTGATTAACCTGATCGAGTGGGTGAATCGCACTTTTCAAGTGAACGCCCGCGATCGAGTCCTCTTCATCACGTCTCTCTGCTTTGACCTGTCAGTTTATGACGTGTTTGGTCTGCTGGCGGCGGGTGGCTCGATTCGAGTCGTCTCTAGTGAAGATGTGCGAGATCCACAGGCGATGCTCACCATCTTGCAAACTGAACCGATCACCTTTTGGGATTCTGCCCCACCCGCGTTGCAGCAATTAGCCCCGTTTTTCTCTACGATCAAGGCACAGAAAAGCGCCCTCCGATTGGTGTTCATGAGCGGAGATTGGGTTCCAGTCACGTTGCCTGATGCGCTTAAAGAAACCTTTCCAGGAGTTGAAGTCGTCTCTCTGGGAGGCGCAACTGAAGCAACCGTTTGGTCAAATTTCTACCGCATTGGTGACGTTGCCTCTCACTGGGCAAGCATTCCCTACGGCAAGCCGATTCAGAACGCTCAATATTATGTGTTGGACGCGGAGTTTAACCCCTGCCCGATCGGAGTTACCGGAGAGCTTTACATTGGCGGCGACTGTTTGGCATTGGGCTACACTGACCCGGTTAAAACCGCAGAACGATTCATTGCAAATCCTCTAAATTTATCGTCTCGGCTCTACCGGACTGGCGATCTGGCGCGGTTCTTCCCCGATGGCAATATTGAGTTTCTGGGTCGCATTGACCATCAGGTGAAGATTCGGGGATTCCGCATTGAGTTGGGTGAAATTGAAGTTGTGCTGTCTCAACACCCGGCGATCGCTGACTCAGTGGTGATGGCACGCGAAGATCAGCCTGGAGATAAACGGTTAGTGGCTTATGTTGTCATCGATTCAGCCGAAACTCCGACCTCGCACGACCTTCGCAATTTTCTGCGAGGAATGCTTCCTGACTATATGGTGCCTTCTGCGATCGTGGTTCTCGATGTGATTCCGCTGACTCAAAACGGCAAGGTCGATCGACGTGCTCTTCCCGCTCCAGAAGCCAACCGCACCGACGCAACTAGCACCTTCGTGGCTCCCCAAAATTCAGTTCAACGTCAGCTTGCCGAGATTTGGCAACAGACCTTAGGAGTCCCTGAAATCGGCATCACCGACAACTTTTTTGAGTTGGGTGGGCATTCGATTCTCGCGGTAAATCTGGTGACTCAAATCGAGAAAACTTTGGGACAACGGCTGGCGATCGCGGCTATTTTTCAAGCTCCTACGATTCAGCAGCAGGCGATGTTGCTTCAGCAGCCAGAAAAGGCGATATCGGGTTCGGCGATCGCTCCGATTCAACCCAATGGCTCTAAGCGACCTCTGTTTGCGATTCACGTTTTAGGAAGAGGGCTTGATTTCTATCGCCCTTTGTCAAAGCATTTGGGGTCAGATCAGCCCCTTTATGGATTGGCTGTCTTGAGTGACCAGCCCGATGCTCCACTCAACGATGTCAAAGCTCTTGCAGCGCACTACATTCAGCAGATGCAAATGGTGCAGCCTCAAGGTCCTTATCATCTGACGGGCGTATCGTTTGGCGGCACGATCGCGTTTGAAATGGCTCAACAGCTTCAGGCTCAAGGGCAAGACGTTGCCTTACTGTCAATGTTAGACACGTTTGCCCCTTCAGTCATGGTTAAAAAGCTGCTCTTACGATCGCGCTTCATCGCCTATTCTCAGCAGCTTTTGCAAATGACTCTAACGCAAATGTTAGAGAAGGTCAAAGAAGAATGGTTAGAGCAGACTCTTAGATGCTCGGTGACAAAAGGGGTCTATCAGTGGGTTTATCGCACCCTCGATCGTCCATTCCCACAGCTTTTAGAAGACATTCTCTATGCCCAAAAAAACCTAAGTGCGAGTAGTGTTTACACTCCTCAAGTTTATTCAGGGCGAATTGTCTTCTTTCACGCGAAAGATCAGAACTTTAGCATCGGGGTTGACGGCGACCCTCGATCGGGCTGGCGTGCAGTTGCGACTGGCGGTGTAGAGATTCACGAGATTCCAGGTAATCACATGGGGATGTTGCAAGAACCGAATGTAAGGCTGCTGGCTGAGAAACTCAAGTTACACCTCGATTAGAGACCGCTGAGTGATTGGTGAAGGCAAAAGCAAAGATCCCCAATTTCTCGAAGAAATTGGGGATCTGAATCGTGATCTGGATTTTGTAGCGATCAGCGTTGTTTCTTTGTGCCTAATAACCAGTTGTTGGGTTGGGTTAACTCGTCTTGTTTGCCTTTGGTCAACAGCCAAAGCGCTGTTCGAGTTCTCAGATATCCGATCGCGATGCGTTCTCCTGGCTTGATGCTAATTCCGTAGGCTGGCTCGTCGATCGTCGTGATCGTGCCGCAGTAGGAATCTGACTCGTCAACATTGACGGCAAAAAAGTATTTTGCTTCATATCCAGCAGGTAAGACAAAAACGCCGTAGACGTTGTGACGACCTTCCCACGGCTCGACAATGATTTTAGAGGCGCGAATTTTTTTAGTTGAATCGGATGTGGCGATCGCGCCCTCTGGACACCTTGACAGCGTGCTTGGTCTCTTTAAAAAGCGAACATTGCGGGGCACGATTAACGTGACTGTGACTAAAGTGACTATCAGTGCAATAACCCAGGTTCGTTTCATCGTTACTTCAAGATTTGAGGTTGACTAAGAGCTAAAGATTAATCCAGTAGTTGCCGATATTGGACTCGATTCAAGCGTCAGTTGTTGGGTAATCTAATATACTTCCCTATCCGTATCTTTGCAGTATCTTTATCTACTGCTCAAGGGTAAATGCTCCAAAAAATGATTGAAGAATCTGCAAATTTAGCTTGTGTAGAGGCGATCGACATCTCTAACTTCAGCACTTCTGACAGCGATTCCTTGAGTGAATAATTTAATACCGTCTTCCCAATCAAGAATGCTTCTTTTATCTTTATATTTAGTGACTGGGTAGGGGTCTCCAATTCGTTGCAGAGATTCGCTATAACTAGGAAAGAGCCTATCTTAAAAGTGTGGACTATCGGATGAAGATCAACTCTTTAGTGGGTGCTGCATTGCTGACGATCGTAGGGTTAGCCACTCCCGCGAAAGCAGATCAAGCGCCACCTACGACTCGACAAATCTTAGATGCCTGTGTGCAAAATCGGGCTGAGACATTACCCAACCCTTTCAGCGATGTCTTGCCTAATCATTGGGCATTTAAAGCGGTGTTGACGATGCACTATTGTGGGGCTTTTCGTCAAGCGACTCCTCCTCACCTAATTGAGAAATTAGTTAATCAGTCACCCAATAGCGCTGCACCTGCTCCCACACGATCACAAGTCCCAGTGCAAGGCTGATTAAGCACCACAAAAGCCGCTGCGGTTTCACCTGGGTTAGCTCAGATCTTGCACCCGTCCATTCGCTGCGGTTCTGTCCCGCCTGTGAATGGAATTCCGGGCTAGCCTTGCGAAGTCCGTTGAAACGGACTGAACCTCAAACCCTCTCTCAGTCCCTTGAGTAGACTTCGCACTGTAGACCGTGATGTTCAATCACGGGCGGGTGAATGCCAGAAACGAGAGAGTTTTAGTTCAGGTGCAAGATCTCAGTTAGCTCTTTGATGACCCGCTTCATCTGTTGCCGCAGATCTGCCTCATAGATTCGATTTTTGACGCGCAGTGACCCTTGCGACAGCTCGACTAAACCTGACAGCAAGAGTTCGATTTCTTCGGACGGGTTGTGCGCGAGAAAAGAGGGTTGAGATTTGGCAGTTTTGTCTTGTCGCAGAATTTGTTGATAGAGTCCCAATAGGCGACCTGCTTGAGTTTGGTCTTGTAGAAGCCGATCGCGGATCGTTCTCAAATGCTCTGGGTTGTCTTGTGCCTGCCGTTGTCGATCACCTGCGATCGCACCAGTTTGCTCAATCCAAAAAGCCTCGGTGCCTAGAGGAAGAGTTAGGGTTTCCTGCACGGCTGATTGACTCGATTGCACCACACACTGACAAAGTTTCTGCGTGAGGAATGGCTGTCCGCTCGTCCACGTCGAAATTGTCTTCAGCACTGCATTCGGATAGTTGACGGCTCCCATTAAGCCTTCTGACAGGCAGGGTGGTTTCATTGTCGCCAGAGGAATTCTGAAAGGCTTATCGCTTCGTTCCCATTGGAGCAACGCTGTGACAAGAGGGAACGAGTTTTCAATGCTTTTGAATTTTCTTCAATGACAATAAAACCACCCTGCATTAAGCCTTCTGACAGGGGAGACACTTCGTAGTCTTGAAACCCTTGAAGCTCGATCGCTTGCCCAATATTAAAAGGGGTGCGGCTGCGATCGCGAATCAAATCAGCAGGGGTGGCAACGCCGAGAATTGCCCAAGTCAAGCGGCAATAGGCAGCATTGTCGGCACACAGATCGTAGCAGCCGCAAATTAGCGCAAAAAAATCGTCTACGGCAAACGACAGATTGAGGACGCAATCAATCTCGTCGATAGGGATTTGATGAGAAGTTAATTCCGTCTCAGAAATCTTGTGACTTCAGAGGTCTGATTCACGATCGATGTCTGCCAGAATTTTTTCTGCTCGATCGCACAACGCCTGATGACACTGCCCATTGCTTACGAGAATGCCGCCCCACTGACTCACATCTTTCTGGTTATAGAGCAACGGCGACCCGTCAAAGTGGGTAAATTTTCCGCCCGCTTCGGTCAAGATTAGCTCTGGGGCAGCAAAGTCCCAATCTTTGGGGGCAGACTTGCCAGAGAGAGAAATGTAGACATCGGCTTGCCGTTCGACGATCGCTGCAATTTTGCCTCCAACACTGCCGACTTGACGCTGATCTTTACCAGGAAATTGCTGCATCAGTTGGTCAAATCGTTGGTCGCGATGGCTGCGACTTGCCACGATCGTCATTTCTTCGGGCTGATTTTTGGTTGAGACTTTAACAGGCTGAGTGTGAGAGGCTCCGGCTTTGCGAGTTTCGACAAATGCGCCACCGCCCAACATCGCGAAATAGAGTTTGTCTTGTTCGGGGCAGGCAACGATCGCCAACACAGGGCGACCCCGATGCGCTAACGCAATGTGAACGGCATATTCTCCGGTGCGATTGATAAAGTCTTTGGTGCCGTCTAAGGGGTCAATAATCCACACCCACGGGCGATCGAGGCGGGCTGCGATCGGCTGTGATTGAAAGGTTTCCTCACTTAAATAGGCAAAATCCTGCATTCCTAAAGTGGCTTGCAGATTGTCGAGGATATATTGATTCGCGGCTAAATCCGCTGTTGTCACTGGACTTTCACCTGCTTGCTCAATGCCAAATGAGGTTCGTTGCGCGGTTAAGAGAATCTCGGCAGCGCCCCACCCGATCGAGCGAGCGATCGCCAGAATTTCAGCCAAATCTTGCGGCAAAGTATCCAAATCAAACATCCTCAGCTATGGAAAAAAATAAAGGCATTTTATCAAGACCCTTAGATATTCATAGTATTTGAGATTTTTCCTGGCAATTCAAGAAAGAGCGATGGGGCGATCGAGCAGGGGTCGATCGAGACAACTTATTTAACCCGCTTTGCAATGCTTTTCAAAGCCACAATCGTCCATTTAGTAGAGATCTAAATTAAAACTGTAATCACTAATACAACTTCTGGGAGAGTGCTTAATCTAAAGCTCTCCTCTATCTTTGTAAGGGTAGGTGGTAAACCAGTTTACCGTTTGCAAACCTAATCAACTAGATAAAAGTAAGGAGTCTATCATGGGTTTAGAAGATAGAGCTAAGGCAGCAGGCAAAAATATTGAAGGTAAAGCGCAAGAAGCTTTAGGAAATGTGACAGGTGATGTTGGCGATCAAGCCGAAGGCAAAGCCAAGCAAGCCGAAGCCGCTGCTCGCAACGCTAAGGAAGACGTGAAAGATGGTGTCAAAGATGTCGTCGATAACGCGTAACTAACTCTTAAATGGGTCTAGATAACCTTGAGTTATCTAGACCCATTTTTGTTTAGAAGAGCCAGATATTATTCACTTCATTACAGATTTAACAGGAGGTTTTAATGAGTCTACCTCATTATTTTCGTAAGGCTCTCATTGCTTTAACACTCGTTCTATCTCTAACCCTTACTGCCTGCGGAGGCACTGCCGTAACCGCTAAAACTGTTGATAGACCAGCAGTCAGCAGTACGCAGAGCTATGGACAGATCGAGCGAGGCACTACCAAGCAAGGGCAAAACTTTGGGGAGTGGGTCGTGCAAACAGGTCATGGGCTAGTCCAGGATGCTTATGTTCGAGGGAGCGATAAACTAGGGGTTGTGATTTCGCCTCAAGTTCGTCCTACCGAAGTTCGTACTTTGGCAAAATCTTTAGTCCAAGGCTTTCGGAAGAATGCGCCCGATCGTGACTTAACTGTTTTAATGTATGCCCCTGATAAACAGTTAGTTTTGACCGCAAAATATGACAACAGCACAAAGCAAATTCAGTACGGAACAAGCAGCTAAAAAGTGCTGACAGTAACTGAAAAATGACGATACAGGAGTTTAACTAAAATGCCTAGCAGCGACGATTACAAACGTCAAGTCATGCAAGATTTGGCTCGTGGAGATAAAGAGTCTGCTGATGATACTATCCCCACTGATTCGGTAGAGAACTATCAAAACTTTGACGATTTTGCTCAACGATCGTCGAAAGAAGAACGGAGACAATTATTTGGCAAATCGTTTCACCCCGATCGGATTCCTTCAAGCCAGATGGAACCCGAATTGCAAAAGGCGATCGCCCAAATCAAACCCAACGAGCGGAATGATGTTGCCAAAGAATTTTTTAATCAACTCAAAAAACGGGGATTGCACGATCGTGACCTGGAAAAGCAACTAGGACTCTCGACTCACAACCCTGGTCACATGAATGCCGATGATGTCAGCAAACTGGCAGCATTTACCTACCACAATCACCCCGACATCTTCCAAGAAGTGTTGGCAGATCAGCCTGCGATGATGAAGTTTCTCAGCAACCCGATGGTCGGGGCAGCGCTGGGCGCGATCGCTTCTAAATGGTTCGGCGGTCATAAATAGACCAAGATTCAGGTAAAGCGTGTCTATTTAGCTGACTCCCTTTCAATCCTGATATGAATCCAGCACTCCATAATCCTGTGAGCCCCTCATGACAACCTCAGAATATCAGTATGCACTGCAACGCGGCGCAACGTTTTTGGTGATGGCTGCTTTCTCACTCGCTCTGCTAGCAGGGATTACGGGTAGTCTACTGTCCGGCGGCGCTTCAACCAATGCAAGCTCGGTTGAATTCCTCCACAAATTTTCGGGTCACGGGCTGATTGTAGTCGCGGTGTTGCAAGTTGTTGTTCTATTTTTGGGTCGAAAGTTTCGCCTCAGTAGTCCACCACAGAGTAGCTGAGACACAAGGCTTATTTTCAACAAGAAGAGCCAGCGTCCGCCAAATTTTTTTGGGAGATACTGAGTTTTTCAGCTTGATGCTGAGCGATCGCCCAGCATCAAGCTCGGTAGAGAGATTGCCCACGATCGGGTCCAAGACTTGAGCCTGCCTGCTGAAGTCGCGCTCAATAATATCGTGTCTGGGCATGAGTTCATTTTCACCTTTGCCGTTCTTCTATCAATTCAATGATGAGTCGTGAAGGGATGGGAGTTAGGTCTCATCCCTTTTTGTTTGGATAACAGATTGATAGTTCACAAGCGAAATTATTGTGATCTCCTGACGTTGTAGCAGTATCATGGGCATCATGAAATTTGCTGGAGTTAGACGTTTGAAATCTTCAACTCCCGATGCTGCGAGGAATGTCTGTGAGAAGGTTTAATTTGTCGATTTCTCTCAAGTCTTTAGGAATCGGGGTAAGCGCGATCGCCGTGTTGAGCGTGTCTACTTTAGGAGTTGCCGTTGCAGAGTCTCCTCGCTTCAAAGGTACGATCGCTCAGTCTACGTCCGCTCCTCAAAAACCGCCGACTTATGTTCCGGCTGCCCCTCCTCCTCTCGCTCCTCCGCTGCCGAGTCAGCGACAGCAAGAAGACCGATCGATCGGCGAAGACTATCGGGTGAGTGCCCTTCAGCCCGATTATCAGGGCAATCTTTGGGTTGGCTCGTGGCAAGGTTTAGCCAAAATCAACCCCAACACTGGCAAAATTTTGAGTCGGGTCGCGATTCCAAATCGCACGATCGGAGCCTTAGCTCAAGACAAAGTGGGACGAATCTGGGTCGGCACCTATGAGGGACTCTTGCGCGTCGATCCCCGAACGAATGAAGTGACTGCCCAAAACTTCCTGCTGCCGTCTAATCGGGTTTTGTCGCTGCTGATTGATCAGCGAGGCTATTTGTGGGTCGGCACTGACCAAGGATTAGCGCTGATTAGTCCTGATCAAGGCTTGCTGATGACGACGCTCAAAAATTTGCCCGGAGTGAGTGCAAATGCGTTGAGTTTAGACGCAGACGGTCAGCTTTGGGTCGGAACGCTGGAAAGCCTAGTGCAGGTGAATACAGCGAGTGCGCGGGTCATGAACCAAATCTCAGACATTCCGGGAGGGGTCGTGCAAGCGCTCACCCTCGACTCTAGAGGATCGCTGTGGGCGGGCACTCTCGACGGTCTGCTAGAAGTTAAGACGCGATCGGCGCAAATTCAGCGATCGGTGACCCAACTACGAGGGCGCAATGTTCTCTCAGCCCGCTTTGACACCGTAGGCAGCATTTGGGTCGGCACCAATAATGGACTCTTTCGCCTCAATCCTTACAATGGCGAGATCGTGGGTCAGGTGGGCAGTTTACCGTCGAGTCAGATTCTCGCCGTGTCTCCTAACACCGGAAACAAACTCTGGGTGGGCACCACCGATGGATTAGCGTGGGTTAGTCTCAGCACCTATCAAAGTCAACCTCATTTTACCTTTAGCAAAAGCAATCCCTAAGAGAGTCAGTCCGATCTCTGATGAAGGAAAGTAAGATAGATTTACTTTCCTTCGTTTCGGTTTGTTACCAACATGCCAGTTACGCCCCAGCAGTTGATTCAGTGGAAGCAGCAGGGACGCTCGATCGTTGCCCTCACCGCTTGGGATTATGTATTTGCTCAAATCTTAGACCAGTCGGGCGTGGATGTGATTTTAGTGGGTGATTCGCTTGCGATGGTGGCGTTGGGCTACGAAACGACGCTGCCTGTGACCCTTGACGAAATGCTGCATCACGCCAAAGCCGTTCATCGTGCTGTTAAACAGGCATTGCTCGTCGTGGATCTGCCCTTTCTCAGCTATCAAGAAAGCGTTCAACAAGCCATTCATTCCGCAGGTCGGGCACTCAAGGAAGCCGGAGCGCAGGCAGTCAAACTAGAAGGAGGCTATCCGGCGATCGCTGAGACAGTCGCCCATCTGGTTCGGGCAGGAATCCCGGTGATGGGGCATATCGGGCTGACCCCGCAATCTGTTCGGCAGCTAGGATTTCGGCAGCAGGGCAAATCACCCGCAGAAGGAGAACGCATTTTGTCAGAAGCGATCGCCCTCGAACAAGCCGGGGCATTTGCGATCGTCATCGAGCACGTCCCGTCTGACTTAGCGCTGCAAATTACTCAAAAGCTGACAATTCCGACGATCGGCATCGGGGCGGGGGTTCACTGCGATGGTCAAGTGTTGGTGACGACCGACGTGTTGGGTCTGGGCACCTGGAAACCTCCGTTTGCAAAATCCTATGTCAATCTGCACGAATTGATCACTCAAGCCGTTCAAGATTATTCAGAAGAGGTGCGATCTCATCAATTCCCGCCGTCTTAGAGACTTTCACGAAAATAGAATCTCTCACTGCGTTGTCCGTAGATTTCGGCTCCGCTCAACCCACTCGATCTCGCTCAACCCACTGGAAGACTAAACTTCTTGCAAAAGTCCGAAGATGCCCTCATCCCCCAATCCCTTCTCCCAAGCTTGGGAGAAGGGGAGCCAGATTTCAAAGTCCCTCTCCCAAGCTTGGGAGAGGGATTTAGGGTGAGGGCAGAGACTTTTGCAAGAGGTCTACTGACGACGAGGGCTGAGCGAAGCCGAAGCCCGATCTAGATTCTCTGCACTCGAAAAATTCCTAACCTTTCTTTTGCAAGATCCAGTCAACGGCGGCGGCTAAATCGGCGGCGATGTAATCCGGCTTGGCGTGATGTTGATAATCGCCACTGAGGACTCGATCTCCATATCCCGTCTGCACCAAAATTCCCACACAGCCAGCATTGTGTGCCATATCGATATCGGTGGCTTTGTCGCCCACCATAAAACTTTGGGCGATGTCCAAATCATGCTCCCAAGCAGCCGCGACAAGCATTCCCGTGTTGGGCTTGCGCCACGTCGTCCAGCGCGTAAATTCTGCCTGAGTGCCGCCTTCAGGAGGGCTAAGATGCGGACAATAATAAAGGGCATCTAATCGCGCCCCCGCTTCGGTGTCGAGAAGGTGACACAGCCGATCGTGCAATGTCTGAACGTGACGATCGGGATAATACCCCCGCGCTGGTCCTGATTGGTTAGAGACAAGACAGCAAAACAGCCCCGCATCATTGAGGTGCCGCACTGCTTGGGCAACGCCCGGAATTAAGTGCAGGTCTTCGACGTGGTGAATGTATCCCGCTTCTTGATTTAGAACGCCATCTCGATCGAGATAAACGGCAGATCGTGCCATAACTCTAGCCACCCCAGACTTTAGCGAGAATAGTTTGCGGTGAGATATCTGCCATGTTCCCTGTCGGAGACTTAATGCCAACGACTCGATCGCTCTTCGGCAACAGTTTATCGGGATCAGTCGGACCAAACAGCGCTAGGGTAAAAGTTTGAGCCGCAACCGCTAAGTGCATCGGGGCACTGTCTGTACAGAGCATCAAACTCGCTCCAGCAATCATTGCTACCAGTTCACCCACATTGCTCGGAGTCGTGACTTTAAGTTTGGGGGCGACTTGCAGCAGATTGGCAACAAACGCACCATCATCAGGACCTTTGACCACGACGATCGGCAAATCTGGCTGCTTTTGCTGAAAATCTTGGATGACGACGTTCCAATTTTCGACGGGATAAATCTTGTCAATGCCTTTCATCTGGGCAAGCTGACTCGACCCGCCATGAATCAGCACATAGCCGCCATTTTGAATTCCTAGCCGCTTGCGCTCGTTGTCTGACCACTCCAAATCTTTAGCAGGCACACTCACCGCTAACTCTGGACACGGCTTGTCAATGCCCAACCCCTTTAGCAAGTCGTGATACATCGCTGCCGCATACTGATCTTGATCGAGCCGAACGGCATTCGTCAGAAACAGATCTCCGCTGCCACCCCCGTAGCCCACGCGAGTCGGAATCCCGGTTAGCCACAGCAGAAACCCAACCGCGCGGCGCTGCCCTAATGAAATGGCGATGTCGTATTCACGATCGCGCATCACCCCCAAAAGATTGCCAAAATCTGCCAAACTATTGCTGCCCTTAAAATCAAACAAAATCGTGTCATGAACCGACTTAGAAACCCGATAGGCGCTTTTCGATCGCGGCTCAACCACAACATCAATCTGCGCGTCAGGGTAGGTTTTTTTCAGATCATCTAAAGTCGGAAAAAATAGGATTTGATCCCCAATTCCACCAGGGACAAGGGTAAGAATTCGCATAATCGTTTCTTTACGCTTCTTAAAGCTATATTCGCTCTTATTCTAGGGGAAGATATCCCTAGTCAAACGATTTTGGGATTTTGAATTGATTGAATTTTAGAGCAGCCCTTGAGGAATTGCGTGTAATCCAGATTCTAATCAACGCCCAAAATCTAAAGTTAAAGGAACAATTTGTGTACTTACTCATACCAGCCGCCGGGTCAGGTCGTCGAATGGGCAGCGCGTGGCAAAGCCAAGGCAAAGCCTCCCGCAACAAGCTGCTGCTGACTCTGCTTGGAAAATCACTTCTCGCCTGGACGCTATTAGCCGCAGACGCTTCGAGCCAAATTTGCTGGATTGGCATCATTGGGCAGCCGAGCGATTGGGATGATTTCAGGGCGATCGTCACCCAGCTTTCTCTAACAAAGCCCGTTCACTTCATTCAGGGTGGCTCGACGCGACAAGAATCGGTCTACAGCGGATTGCAAGCGCTTCCTCCCCAAGCCGAACATGTCCTGATTCACGATGGAGCGCGATGTTTAGCCACGCCGGATTTGTTCGATCGCTGTGCTCAAGCTGTCTTAACCTGCCCAGGATTGATCGCCGCCGTCCCCATTAAAGACACCATTAAAGTCGTTGGCGACGCGGGGCTGATTGAAAGCACGCCCAATCGCAGTCAGCTTTGGGCAGCCCAAACGCCTCAAGGTTTTTCAGTGCCGCTGCTCAAAAAATGTCATCAAGAAGGACGACAGAATGGCTGGGAAGTCACCGACGATGCCGCCTTGTTTGAGCGGTGCAATCTCCCTGTGCAGATCGTCGAAGGTGAAGAAACGAATTTAAAAGTGACGACTCCGGTAGACTTAGCGATCGCTGAGTTTATTCTCAGACAGCGATCGCATCTCACCTCAAATCCTTCAGCGCAGCCTCAGCCTTCTTAGCCTCGTCTGATTTGCCTTGCTGCTGATATAACGCCTGGGCTTCTTGGAGGGCTGTGATTGCTTCTGTTCGACGACCGCGAGCTTTGAGGGCGATCCCCAACTGATAATAAGCGCGAGCATTTTGGGGATCAAGCCGAGCTGCCTCCCGATATGCCACGATCGCTCGAATAAATTCTTGCTGCTCGATCGCCAGATCTGCCAGCGCTAACTGAGCCTCGATCGATTGAGAATTGACATTAACGGCTCGTTGGTACGCTGCCAACGCTCCAGTCGTGTCTCCAACTTCTTGAAGAATTTTGCCTGTTTGCAGATGCAGCTTGCCATTGCTGGGATCAAGTTTGACCGCACGGGTAAAGGCAGCTAATGCAGCTTGACGATCGCCCTGACTCAGCCAACCAATCCCCAAATTGATTTGAATGCTGCTGCTGCGAGGGTTCAATTCTGCGGCTCGTTGGAGAGCGCTGACCCCTTGGTCAAACTGCTCTTTTTGCAGCAGCATCAAGCCGATCATTTCGTATGCCTCCGCATTTTTGGGTGCGATCGCAATCACTTTTCGATAAGCTGCTAGCGCTTGATCAAGGCGACCTTGCCGAAATAAAACCGTCCCTAAACCGAGATGAGCGTTCAAGTTTTTGCCATCTAGTTCAGAGGCGCGTCGATAGGCTGTTACTGCCGATTGGTCATTTCCAGCACTCGCTAAACTAAAGCCCAGGGCATACTCAAAATCAGAATTATTGGGATCAAGCACGATCGCTTGCTGATAGGCACTAATCGCTTCTTGAAAGTTGCCCGCCTGTGCTTGGATGTAGCCAATTCCAGAGAAGATTCGAGGGTTTTTCTCATCCAGCGCGGCGGCTCTTTGAAACATCGGCAGCGCACCTGCCCAGTTTTTAGCATCCACTAGCTCACGCCCTTTTTTGAGCAGGTTATCTAGCTCCTGCTTGGTCTGACCGCTCTGAAGGTTGGTTGCTTGAGCATAGACTCCTTGAGGTGACACCATAAAAGTCGCTCCGATCAGACAGCAAATGAACGTCGATCGCCAACAGACCTTTGAGTTTTTAGCGCTGTGGATCATGAGTTGTGAGGAAGGGATTGAATCGCAGTTTGCATTATATAGAGATGAATTTAATGTCAATTCACGCAGCAAGACAATCTATCAGCTTATTATCCTCGCGCACTAAAGGAAAGTAGGGAATTGCACGATCTCAGAAATGCTGCTTCCCTCGCTCAATTCACCCTAACGATAGACTCTGACACTCACTCCACTGGTAGAGATACCCAAACTGAACAGGGTTTATATTGATTCTCAAGTGTAATTCCTTTGCAAAAAACTATCGCCTTGAGGAGCTAATCAATATGGCTTATGCTAGTAGACCTATGGTTGACCAGACTATCGTTCAACCCGTTGGTGACTATCACGATCGCGTCCGTTGGGGTCCGATCATCTCTGGTCTTTTTGTCGCGCTGGCTTCTCAACTGATTTTAAGCGCGTTGGGTGCTGCCATTGGTGCAACTTCGATCGCCAACTCTGGCGCTCCTAGAACTGACTTAGGAGATATCGGTCAAGCTGCAACCTGGTGGGCGATTATAAGCTTGTTGGTTTCGCTTTTTCTTGGTAGCTGGGTAATGGCGCGGGCTTGCGGTCCGATGAATCGCAACACGGCGCTACTCAATGGAGCAATCTTATGGGCAACTACCATTGCTTTGAGCGCATGGCTACTCACAAGCGGCGTAACGGGAGCGTTTGGTTTAGCTGCGTCGTCGGCTTCTAACATTGCAGGAGGCGCTCTACCTCAGACTGGCATTCCCAACGTCAATCCAACCACGATTCCTAGCCCCACGGCTCAAAACACTCGCGACATTGCAGGCGGTGTAGCCAAGGGTGGCTGGTCGTTTGTCTTAGGTTCGCTGCTGGGCTTAGTTGCATCATTGATTGGTGCTGCTGTTGGCGCTCGCAGCCCTCGGAATGTCACCACCTATGTTGAACCAACCACCGTTCGATAAACACCGGACTCCAAACCGTTCAACGTCCTCTCCCCTTTGCTCCAATGTCTAAAGCAAGGGGATTTTTTGGATTTCTGCAAAAAAAGAGGAGACGCACTAATAACGTCTCCTCTTTATGACGGGCTAGGAGGGATTCGAACCCCCGACACCGTGGTCCGTAGCCACGTGCTCTAGTCCACTGAGCTACAAGCCCTTGTGTTGATAAGATCATCATACTATTACTACGCACCAGATGACAAAGAATTCTTCGATTTCTTCTGAAAATTCGATTTCTGAACCGTCTCTGAGTCATCTCGACACTGACGGGCAGGCGCAAATGGTGGACGTGTCTACTAAGTCGGTGACGGTTCGGCAGGCGGTGGCAGTGGGGCAGGTGCGAATGTTGCCAGAGACGATGAGCACGATCGCTACAGGCAACGCTCCTAAAGGCGATGTGTTGGGGACTGCAAGACTAGCGGGAATCATGGCAGCCAAGCAGACCGCAAATTTGATTCCGCTCTGTCACCCTCTAATGCTGCAAAAAGTCAAAGTATTGATTACCCCCGATCCGGATTTGCCGGGATATCAGATTCGAGCCGAGGTCAAAACCAAAGCAGAAACCGGAGTTGAAATGGAGGCACTCACGGCGGTTTCTATCGCAGCCTTGACGCTCTATGACATGGCAAAAGCGCTAGAAAAATCGATTCAGATTGAGCAAATTCATTTGGTGAGCAAAACGGGAGGCAAGTCAGGCGACTATCAAGTTAGCAGGCGCAAAACTACAGATTAATGTGAAGTCTCGATCGCTCGATAAAACGTCAGGGCTGTGTTTCCATAACTCTTTTGACGACAAATCTCTAAACCGGGAATCTCGTCACTCAAATCTCCTGGACTGTGTTCGGCAGCGAGTTCTCCCTGGGGGGCTAATAGCTGATGACGAACGATCGCTTCTAACACAGGCTGATATAGCCCACTCGTATAAGGCGGATCGAAATAGACGCGATCGAACGTCTGCCCAGATAGTTTGTCTAACCGTTGCATCACTTCACCTCGCATTATCTGAAAAACCTGATCGGGTTTTGCGACCTGCTGCCAGTTTTGCTGAATGACTGCACAAGCACGGCTCGATCGCTCAATTCCTACGACGACAGAGGCACCTCGACACAACGCTTCTGCGCCCATTGAGCCACTTCCAGAACATAGATCTAGCCATCGGCAGTTTGCGATCGTGCCTTGCCAAATATTAAACAAGGCTTCTCGCACTCGCGAAGAGGTCGGGCGAGTGTCTTGTCCAGGAAGAGTCTTGATCAGTCGATTGCCATAAATTCGCAAACTCATAACTTTGCGGTTAGTAGCTGACGATCAAGGACTAATTGAACAAAATTAGACAGAATTTTTAGCCCACCTGTCGAAGATTTTTCGGGGTGAAATTGGACTGCCATCAAATTGTTATGGGCAACTGCCGCCGTGACGGTTTGACTTCCATGTGTGATCGTCGCGGCTCGAATCTGCGGATCAGATGGCTCGACATAGTAAGAGTGGACAAAATACATCCAGGGATCGGCAGGAAGCTGATGCCAAAGCGCACAGTCAGGTTGCCTCAACTCTAATTGATTCCATCCCATGTGCGGAATCGTGATTCCAGGTTCGTGACGAAATCGCTTCACCTTGCCGGGAATGATACCTAGTCCGGGTTCGGTGCCTTCTTCACTCGCGTCAAACAAAATTTGTAAGCCGAGACAAATGCCCAGAAAAGGCTTTCCACTCGCGATCGCCTGCTTAATCGGTTCTTCTAAATGGCGCGATCGTAAGTGCTGCACTGCCGGATCAAAAGCACCCACCCCCGGAAGCACGATCGCGTCTGCTTGCTCAATCTCTCGTGGAGAATCCGTAATTTTAGTCGTCGCTCCCGCATTCTCTAGCCCTTTGCAAGCCGAGTGCAGGTTTCCCATGTCATAATCCACTACTGCAATGACTGGCATTGTTTTGACCCTCGATCGCTGACTATTTTAAAATTGTAGTTGGTTCGTCGATCGCCCCTCAGCTTTTGATAAATCCGATCTACTCCTTCATCCTCTCTCGTATCCTAGAAAGGGTAGAAAACGATTTCGCTCAGAAACTATGACAGATTTGCAACCGATTCAGGTGATTGGCGGAGGAATTGCAGGCACCGAAGCTGCTTGGCAGATCGCTCAGGCAGGCGTGCCTGTGATTTTGCACGAGATGCGCCCTCAGCGACTCAGCCCAGCCCACCACAGTGAGCATTTAGCCGAATTGGTGTGCAGCAACTCATTTGGAGCGCAAGCTACCGATCGCGCTTCTGGGTTGCTGCATGAAGAACTGCGGCGGTTAGGCTCGATCGTGATTGGCAAAGCCGACGAACACCAAGTTCCCGCTGGAGGAGCGTTGGCGGTCGATCGTGCCCAGTTCAGCAAAGACCTGACCGACACCCTCGCCACTCATCCCTTAATCGAGTTGCGTCGAGGCGAGCTTCCTGACATTCCCCCAGATGGGATCGTTGTTCTTACAACCGGACCGCTGACCAGTCCCGCTTTGACGGAAGATCTGCATCGATTTACGGGCATGGAGTATCTGAGTTTTTTCGATGCTGCAAGCCCGATCGTGGTCGGCGAATCGATCGACTTTGATCAAGCATTTCTGGCATCTCGCTACGATCGAGGAGAAGCTGCCTATCTCAACTGCCCAATGAACAAAGAGCAATATTTGCACTTTTGGCGAGAACTGGGGCAGGCGGAACAGGCAGAACTCAAAGATTTTGAACGAGAAACCGCAAAGTTTTTTGAGGCGTGTTTGCCGATCGAGGAAATGGCACGTCGCGGCGAAGACACGATGCGATATGGACCGCTTAAGCCCGTCGGCTTATTTGATGCGCGCAACGGCGACTTCCGCGCTCCCGAAAATCAGATTCACCGACCTCATGCGATCGTGCAACTGCGTCAAGAAGACAAAGGCGGACAGCTTTGGAATATGGTGGGCTTTCAAACCAATCTCAAGTGGGGCGAACAGAAGCGCGTGTTCAAACTGATCCCCGGTTTAGAGAATGCTGAATTTGTCCGCATGGGCGTGATGCACCGCAACACTTTTATCAATTCTCCCGAACTCTTGCACGCCACTCTGCAATTCAAACAACGTCCGACTTTGCTCGCCGCTGGGCAACTCTGCGGCACTGAAGGCTACACGGCTGCGACGGCTGGAGGTTGGCTGGCAGGCACGAATGCGGCTCGTGTCGCTTTGGGGTTGCCTACCGTCTCACTTCCCGTCACGACTATGATGGGATCGCTGTTTGACTTCATCAGTTCTGCATCGCCCAAGCACTTTCAGCCGATGCCCCCCAACTTTGGGATTTTGCCCGCCCTGCCGCAGAAAATTCGCAACAAGCAAGAACGGTATGGGGTCTATCGCGATCGTGCTCTCGCTGACCTTGCCACTTGGAGCCATCAATCCCAGATCCGATACCGAGAAATGTCCGCCGCGATCGGGGCTTAACCCATTCCATCGATGACGGGATGGAAATAAAACGCGAACCCCAACAGTAGGTAAGCCGCAAGGAGTAGCGTTCCTTCGAGCCAGTTCGATCGCCCATCTGAGCTAATCGAGTTGGTAATCAACACCGCTACCGAAACCGCCACCAGCTCGAATGGATTGAAGTTCAAATCCATCGGCTTGTTCAGCAGCCATCCCGCAATCACCAGCACCGGAGCCACAAATAACGCAATCTGCAAACTTGATCCTACCGCCACCGAGACAGACAGATCCATCTTGCCTTTCATGGCAACCGTCACCGCCGTTGCGTGTTCAGCAGCATTGCCCACGATCGGTAGCAAAATCACCCCTGTAAACAGCGAAGTCAACCCCAACTTAGCGGTGGCAACTTCGAGCGTATCGACCAGCAGTTCGGACTCGATCGCGACCATTAGAGTACACGCCAACAGCACTCCAACCCACAGCCAGACGTTAATCTGGTGCTCCTTCACGTCTCCAGCCAGATTTGCAGACGCGATTTCTTCGACCTCCTGTTCAGCGATCCCCACATCATAAAGATAGGAGTGAGTTTTCATTGAGAACAACAGCGTTAAGCCATACACAGCAATCAGCACCACCGAGACCGCAACCGAAAGTTTCTGAATCGTGGTGTCTGTGATCCCCGATGAGGTGTAGTTCACCGCCGTGGGCAACAGTAGCGCAATCACCGCCAGATTCATCGACGACGCGTTGACCCGTGCCACGATCGGCTGAAATTCCTGCTCTTTATAGCGCAAGCCGCCCAAAAACATCGAGAGTCCCATGACTAGCAGCAGATTACCGATAATCGATCCGGTGATGCTGGCTTTGACGACACCAATCAGCCCAGCGTTGAGCGCAACCAGAGCAATAATCAACTCCGTTGCGTTGCCAAACGTTGCGTTGAGCAAACCTCCCAATGTTGGACCCACTACGACTGCCAGTTCTTCGGTTGCGGTGCCCATCCAACCCGCGAGGGGAAGAATCGCAAGCCCTGCTGTGATGAAGACAATCAGCGATCCCCACTGAAGGAAATGGGCAGCGATCGAGACCGGAACAAAGCACAGTAGCCCAATGAAAACGAGATTTTTGACGGACATTCAGATTACAGGTAGGTGAATGGCGATAACCAGACTCTAGGATACTTGCAAGTTGCGACTCCTCCGCATTGGTCTATTTCACGCTGTAAACCCTTCTCAAAATCTGTGGATGAAACCTTAAACTAATCTTTAATCAGGATAGGATTTGCGATTCAATCAGCTATTGTGCAAGTCTCTAGTTTTTCATTCCAAAGTAGCGCGTTGGTTTTTGAGCCATTGATAAAACAGTGTTATCCCTCAGAATGAACTGATCCCCGCAACGTTAAGCTTTCAGCCAGATTATGGTCTCTTTTCAATTCCGCTATAAGTAGACCGATGCGATTAGAGTCAACTTGTGTGCATGGGTTTTGACTCCGCTCAACCTGCTAAGGATCGTGGATTAAGTAACCTGTATTCTGAACAGCCTTGCATGATGATAGCTTGCCTAAAGGTCACCCCCAAATCCCCCAATCTGGGGGACTTTGAACTCTGGCTCCCCCAGATTGGGGGTTGGGGGGCGACCTCTGGGCATCCCACGTTAATAAATCCTCGTTCCTAGGAGTTCTGGCTTTGAGCGTTGATCAGAGCCGAAATGCTTCTTCCACAGTTAATCTCATCTGCCCACTCAGGGTGAGATATCCCACTTTTAGAACCCTGCTTAAACGGTTTGGAATGTTTGCAATCTTGCCCAAAAAAGACTTATCCGATACAAACGCTGCCTCACAGCGAGGCAAATTTTCGACAGCATCGCCAACAAATTCTTTGAAAACTTCTATGACTCGATCGTTTCGACCCCGATAGAATCACGGGTTGCCTAGACGTTTGATCGCGTCATGTCCCTTCATCTTGAGAGTATTTTTATGACGCTCGATGCTACTCCATACAGTCAAGTTGGCACTGATCCCCAAAACGCTGAGAATGAGTTTACCGCCGCCCATAAACCGCTAGCGCTACCCGACAGGCAAAATTCTCTCAAGACGGGGATCGGAGTTTACGTCACCGTTCACGGACACTTCTATCAGCCTCCCCGCGAGAATCCTTATTTAGACGCGATCGAGCGTCAGCCCAGCGCCGCTCCCTTTCACAATTGGAACGAGCGAATCCATCACGAATGCTATCGCCCGAATGCCTTTGCACGAGTGCTCAACGATCGGGGCGATATCGTCAAAATCGTCAACAACTACGAATATTTGAGCTTCAATATCGGTCCGACTTTGATGAGTTGGATCGAGCGACACGATGTTGAAGTCTATCAGCGCATCTTGGAGGCAGATCGCAAGAGTTGTGAACGCCTCAACGGGCACGGTAACGCGATCGCGCAAGTCTACAATCACATTATTCTGCCGTTGGCAAACGATCGCGACAAGCGGACTCAGATTCGGTGGGGCAAAGAAGACTTTCGATCGCACTTTGGGCGCGATCCCGAAGGCATGTGGCTGGCAGAAACCGCTGTTGACTATGCAACTGTCGAAGCACTGATCGTCGAAGGCATCAGATTCATCATTCTGGCTCCCTCTCAGGCACAGCGCTGCCGCCCTCTAGACACTTCCGACGAATCTGACCTGCAGTGGAACGAAGTCGGCGGCAGTCAAATCGATGCCACCTGTCCTTATCGATGCTTTCTGAAGCGAGATCAGAATAGTCAGCCTTCTCAAAACCTGGAAGCTGAGACCCCCTATCTCGATATTTTCTTTTACGACGGTCCGATCTCGCGTGACATGGGTTTTGACAGTGCTCTCAGCAGTTCTCACAATCTGGCGAGTCGATTGGGTCAAGCTGTGCGTGGGGATCACCGTCCCGCTCAACTAATTGCCGTTGCGACCGATGGCGAAACTTTTGGACATCACAAAGCCGGGACTGAGAAATGTCTCGCCTATGCCTTCGAGGATGAGTTTGCGCATCGCGGCTGGACAGTGACAAACTTCGCTCACTATCTCAGCCTCACCCCTCCCACTTGGGAAGTCGAACTCAAGCCCGTCACCGCTTGGAGTTGTGCTCATGGAGTCGATCGCTGGCAAGATGACTGTGGCTGCGGGGGCGGCGGCTCGTGGAATCAGCAGTGGCGGCGACCGTTGCGCGATGCTCTCGACTGGCTGCGAGATCAGTTAATTAAAGTCTACGAAGACACTGGGAAGAAATTTTTTCGCGATCCCTGGCTGGCGCGAGATGAATACATTCAGGTGATGCGCGATCGCAGCGCTACAGCGGTGAATCGGTTCTTAGCCCAGCACCAAACTCACAAGTTAACCTTGGGCGATCGCACCGACGCACTGCGACTGTTAGAAATGCAGCGTCACGCTCTGCTGATGTATACCAGTTGCGGCTGGTTTTTTGAAGAACTCTCGCGCCCCGAAGGAACGCAAATTCTTCGCTATGCCTCTAGAGCGCTAGAACTCGCCGGAGATGTCGCCGGGGTGCAGCTTGAGAAGGGGTTTGTCAAGCGGCTGGCATTGGCACCTAGCAACGTAGACTCGTTTAAGAACGGGGCTGAAGTTTATCGTCAACTGGTAATTTCTGCCCAAATCAGCTTTGAGCAGGTCGCATCTCACTACGCCATTAGCTCACTCTTCACCCCTTACACCCCAGAAGAGCGAATCTATTGCTATGACGCGCATCAACTCGACTATCAGCTACAGCGCATGGGATCGCTGACTCTCGCCGTCGGACAACTGCAACTCACGTCAGAAATCACTCGCGAAACGTCTCATCTCACGTTTGCCGTGCTGCACTTAGGCGGTTGGGATTTTCACTGCTGCATTCAGCCATTTGCAGGGCGACGGGGCTATACGTCGCTTAAAGAAACGCTGATGGGATCGCTCAAACAAGGGAGCGCAGCGCAAACCATCTTGGTGATGAATCAGATTTTTGGCAATCAGTCCTACAATTTGCAGACGCTGTTTGCCGAAGAGCGGCACCGGATTATGCAGCTATTAACCCAAGAGACTCTGACTCGATTAGACCAGCTTTACACGCAGGTCTATCGAGACAATTATGGGGTGCTGATGGCGTTTCATCGCGATGAGTTGCCCGTGCCGCGAGAATTGCAGGTTGCGGCAGAGATTGCCCTGAGTCATCGGTTGTTATTGGCGCTACGATCGCTCGAACAAGAAACCAGCGATGCCAGCGATCGGCTCGACGCGAGTTTAAACTACCTGCTCGAACTAGAAGCGATCGCTACCGAAGCCCACCATCTACACTGCAATCTGACCGCCCTCGAAGCGAAACAGATTTTAGAACGATTGATTCGCCGATCGCTCTGGCATCTTTTGCAGGAGGTGAATTCTGAGACGGCAGAGAGAGAAATTCAGCGTTTAGAACGGCTGCTCGATCTCGGTCAACAGCTTCACCTCAGTCTCAGCCTTGCTCAAGCTCAAGAACTCTATTTACAGTGGCTACCAACGTTACGAGAAGATTCTCAACAGCCATGGCTGCGATTAGGACAAAAGCTGGCGGTTAACGTCTCGCTGACTCAATAAGTAGGGGCGTTGCTGAATCGATCGATGAAGCACAGATTTTACCCTCACCCTAGCCCTCTCCCAAAAGGAGAGGGGAAAAGAGTTCTGGCTCCCTTCTCCTTTTAGGAGAAGGGTTGGGGAAGAGGGCATTTCATATCTGCATTCAGAAACGCCACAAACCTTCCCAACCAACCTCTAAAGATTGCGCTGGAACTCTTCTATGAGATCAATCAAATTGACCTGACACTGCATCGGCAGCAAATCGATCAGGGGCACCTCACGCTTTCCGCCGCCCAACTTAACCGGAATGTTGCGGAGGATTTCTAACACCTGGTCTTCCTGAACTGATTTTCCAGAGACTAGAGGATATAGCTTTTCCGCCAGAACGGTATGTAGATGGGCATCCGACAGATAAAGGTGCCACTTTGCGACATCAATATAGATGTTTTTGCCAATGTCGGCTGCCAAAGACCCGATCGATTCAGACGTGCTTAATTCAGCCATAACAAAATTCAAACCGTTTTCAATAGAATGACTCATTACTAGCACTTAACGCTTCCCAGACACCCCCTATCCTTTGGAGGATTTCGCAGATTTTTCTCTGGGTTTAAACCCTGTTGCTGGGGCTGGAGTCGCGACAACCGGGTCAGAATAATCGGCGATCGCAAACACATAAATTCCATGAGCCAGCAGAATGGCTGCCCAGACCCCAGTTACCCACACTGCCCAAGACCAGTCTGTCTGATTCAAAATCTTAAAGAACCAGATCCCAGAATTGACCGCCGCAAAGAGCGGAACGTGGGTTGCGAAAGTCATGCGATCGTCTAGGCGACGATAGTCAGAGTCTTTACGATCGGGAATACGAGACCAACGAGGAGGCATAGACTAAACCTAATCAATATCAAACTGTGGTAATTCAATGGTAGCTGGAAAGGGGGTAAAGAGAAGGGCATAGAATGAATGGTGAGAGATCATTAAATTACCCTGTTTGACTGTTAGCAAATCGATGGCAAAGGTTTAGAATTCAGACAGAAACAGCCATTTCTCCTAACTAGCTTTGTGACAGTTACCAGGTTCTTGCGAAAAACGGGTTTGGTGCGCCGACAAACTCATCTTGCAGTCACGATGTTTCCTGATGAAGCCTCTGCTTTTCGGGCATATCGCTTGCTGCACCACTACGGCATTTCTCCCGAACATTTGGCGATCGTCGGCAAAGGCTATAGCAACCCTGACCATGTGGGCTTGCTTAAACCGATGCAGATCGCTGTACGTCGAGCGCGCAGTTTGTCGATCGTGGCGGGAACGATCGGCTCACTGGTTGCGTTTGTGCTGGTTTTAATTCAAAGTCGCGGCTATAGCGATCTCAGAAGTTTACAGCCTCTACTCCTGGTTCCTGCGGTGGGTATCGTGAGTGGGTTTTGTGGAGCTTTTCTAGGAGGGCTGCTTGGCTTACTCGGTGAGGGCAACACGGTGAGCGTTTATCGTCATCACCTCAACCGGGGACACTATTTGCTGATGATAGAAGGATCTGAAAAACTGGTGCGCTGGGGGCAAGAAGTGCTGAGCCAATATTCCACTACGTCGCGATCGTCTTGAGCACAGACGCGCCGATCGAGCAAGCGGCGTTCGATCGGGTCATGATGAGACGGTGTTTAGAACTCGCTCAAACAGCGCAAGGGCACACGTCACCCAATCCTTTAGTCGGGTCGGTGATTGTGCAAAACCAGCAGATTGTCGGCGAAGGGTTTCATCCAAAAGCGGGAGAGCCTCACGCCGAAATTTTTGCCTTGAGAGATGCGGGTGATCGCGCTCAAGGTGCCACGCTCTTCGTAAATTTAGAACCCTGTAATCACTATGGGAGAACGCCTCCCTGCTCTAACGCGATCGTGGCGGCAAGGTTGCGGCGGGTCGTTGTGGGCATGGTCGATCCGAACCCTAAAGTGGCAGGTGGAGGAATTTCTAGACTTCGCGAAGCTGGAATCGAGGTGACGATCGGCGTTGAAGCAGCAGCGTGTCAAGACTTAAACGAGGCATTTGTCCACTGCGTTTTGCATCGCCGTCCGTTTGGCGTTTTGAAGTATGCCATGACGTTAGATGGCAAAATCGCCGCGACCACAGGACACAGCAGTTGGGTCACAGGAGCCGCCTCTCGGCAGCGAGTTCATCAAGTGCGATCGACGTGTGATGCCATCATTATCGGCGGCAACACGGTTCGTAAAGACAATCCTCTTTTGACGACGCATGGAGTAGCCGATCATAATCCTCTACGAGTGGTGATGAGTCGATCGCTCAATCTGCCCACGCCAGCGAATCTTTGGCAAACGCAGACGGCTCCGACCCTCGTTTTAACCCAGTTGGGAGCGAATCCAGACGTTCAGAAAACCTTGATTGAGCAAGGAGTTGAGGTGGTCGAGTTAAATCCGCTGACTCCATTTCAGGCAATGACGTATTTGTACGATCGAGGGTTATCATCTGTGCTGTGGGAGTGTGGCGGCACTCTGGCAGCCCAAGCGATCGCGGATGGCTGTGTGCAAAAAGTTCTGGCATTTATCGCACCTAAAATTATTGGCGGCAGCGCTGCCCCTTCACCCGTGGGAGACTTAGGACTGGTGGAGATGACGCAAGCACTGACGTTAGAGCGAGTTAAGTGGAGCGCGATCGACACAGACTATTTAATTGAAGGCTATCTACCAACTCAGAAAAGAGAAATCTAGGACATCACCGATCGCTGCGTTGATCGCGAAGACGATTCACAGCACCCGTCTCCTACCGCATACTCAATTCCGATACACTGAAGAGCAGTGGCACTATTATCATTTCTCATGGTTTCCGTCTCAACTCCTTCTCAATATCCCGCAGAATACGATGCGATCGTCATTGGTTCTGGCATTGGTGGGTTAGTCACCGCCACTCAGCTTGCCGCAAAGGGAGCCAGCGTTTTAGTGCTAGAGCGCTACTTAATCCCCGGAGGCAGTGCGGGTTATTTTGAGCGATCGTCCCAAGATGGTGAATCGGGCTATCGCTTTGATGTCGGCGCATCAATGATTTTTGGCTTTGGCAAGCAGGGCACGACAAATTTGCTGACTCGTGCGCTAGATGCTGTCAACATGAGCATCGAAACCATTCCCGATCCGGTGCAGATTCACTATCATTTGCCTGATGGATTAGAGCTAAAAGTCCACAAGGATTATGAAAAGTTCTTACAAGAACTAATCGGGCAGTTTCCTCACGAAGAGAAGGGGATTCGACAGTTTTATGACGAGTGTTGGAAGGTGTTTAACTGCCTCAACGTGATGGATTTGCTGTCGCTCGAAGAGTTGGGTTATTTGACGCGGGTGTTTTTTCAGCATCCTCTTGCGTGTCTGGGGTTGGTGAAATATTTGCCCCAAAACGCAGGAGATATTGCGCGTCGATTTATTAAAGACCCCGCGCTGCTGAAGTTTATTGATATGGAGTGCTATTGCTGGTCAGTGGTTCCGGCAAATAAGACTCCGATGATCAATGCGGGAATGGTGTTCAGCGATCGTCACTATGGCGGCATCAATTACCCCAAAGGTGGAGTCGGTCAAATCGCTCAAAAGCTGGTCGAAGGCTTAGAAAACGCGGGGAGCCGGATCGAATATAAAGCCAGAGTCACCGAGATTTTGCTAGAAAATGGGCGCGCTGTGGGAGTCACCCTCGCCTCTGGCAAGACGTATCGTGCAAAGCGAATTATTTCCAACGCGACTCGCTGGGATACCTTTGAGAAACTCGTGCCCTCGTCTGAGATGCCCAACGCTGAAAAGAAGTGGCAGCAGCGCTATCAGCAGTCTTCGAGTTTTCTCAGCTTGCATCTGGGAGTCAAATCAGAAGCCCTTCCGATCGGAACAGAATGCCATCACATTTTGCTAGAAAACTGGGACGCGATGGAAGCCGAGCAAGGCACGATTTTTGTCTCGATTCCGACGTTGCTCGATCCGAGTCTTGCGCCAGATGGATGTCAGATCATACACACCTTCACACCGAGTTGGATGGAAAACTGGCAAAATCTATCGCCTAGCGAGTATGAAGCCAAAAAAGAGGCGGCGGCGGAGCGAGTGATCGATCGCCTAGAAGCCATCTTCCCCAATCTGAGCCAGCATTTAGATTATCAAGAAGTCGGCACTCCTAGAACGCATCGTCGATTTTTAGGACGAGACAACGGCACCTATGGTCCGATCCCCGCTCGTAAGCTGCCCGGACTACTGGGAATGCCCTTTAATCGAACCGCGATCGCGAATCTCTATTGTGTAGGTGACAGCACGTTTCCGGGTCAGGGCTTAAACGCGGTGGCATTTTCTGGGTTTGCTTGCGCCCATCGAGTTGCGGTTGATTTAGGTTTATAAAACGGCTTTGATTTGTGATCAGAAACACATGATATCGGTAGTCAAAATTACAAACTTGAACCTGTATTTTGCAGGTTTTTTTGTTTATGCCGAAAGATGAATGTCGAAAGAGATATGTTTTTCTGATCCCAAAAAAACTACCCTTTTGGGTACTGTTAAGTTTTGATAAGAGCTTTTATTAATAGAGATAAGGATGGTATTAAACAGTTTTGATTCACGATCGGATCAAAGTTTAGAAAAACCACATCCCTTACATGGAGGACATCCTGGGTGCCTTGAGTTCAGATAATTTACTGAACTTTAATCAATGGCTCGGCAATTCTATTCCTATCTTTACGGAAACCCACCTTCCTGTATGTATCTTGTTAGTGAGACACGAGTCAATCATTAACTACGGTCTCAACACGTGAACGCAAAAAGATTGACTCAACTAGACCACAAAGGTAGCGTTATGTCTAATACAGAACTGACTTTTTTATCGCTGCATTCTGATCATTTAAACCCGCCGCGTTTTGGTTTACTAAGCCCAATTCGTCAGTGGTTAGATGGGGTTGAAATTCACGATCGTAAGCTTGCTCATTTCATCTGCAAAGCGATTCCGGCTCAATGTCCGTTTGAGCGCGACATCAATCTTTTCGGTCGCAAAGTTGCACACATTCCGCCGATGTGCAAGATCAATCCGCTCTACGATCAGTTGGTTGGGCTGAGATTTCGCTCACTTTGCTATCTTGTGGATGAGTGTGGTGAAACGCTCTAACGATTTGAATTTAATGCCGAAGTAGTGCCCTCAGCCACTTCACAACCAAGGGCAAAACCTTCTAGACGGGTAACGCGACTAATTGAGACTCGATCGCCTCGTGGCTCAGATCTCGACCAATGAAAACTAAGCGCGTTTGTCTCGCTTCTTCGGGCTGCCAGGGGCGATCGTAAAACTGTTCAAATCGCGATCCTACTCCCTGCATCACCAGTCGCATTGACTTGTTAGGGACGGCAACAAATCCCTTAACGCGATAGATTTCTTGCTGTTGCACCAGCGCTTCTAGCTGGGCTTTTAACTGCGACGGGTCAAATGCCCGATCCAACACCACATGGGTTGAGACAATTTGATCATCATGGTCGTGGTCTTCCTCAAAATCGTGATGGCTAGGACGGGCTTCTAAGTCATCTTCAACGGCAGCATTAAAGCCAAGCAACACATCCGAGTCGAGCGTTTGACTTCGACCATTTGAGACAATTTTCACCGCTCTAGAAAGTTCGCGCTGCACCAGATTTTTGACTTGAGCGTGAACGTCATCATCCACCAAATCGGTCTTGTTGAGAATCACGAGATCCGCGCAAGCGAGTTGGTCTTCAAAAAGTTCTTGAAGCGGCGTTTCGTGATCGAGATTGGGGTCAGCCTGCCTCTGTGCTTCAACCGCTTGTAAATCGCTTGCCAACGTCCCCGTCGAAACCGCTTCACAATCGACGATCGTGATTACTCCGTCCACCGTCGCCGCGTTGCGAATCTCGTGCCAACGAAACGCTTTAATCAACGGTTTAGGCAGCGCCAACCCAGAAGTCTCGATCACGATGCAGTCAAGGCTATCTCTACGCTTGAGAAGTTCTAGCATCGTCGGCAAAAATTCTTCCTGAACGGTGCAGCAAAGACAGCCATTGGTCAGTTCAACAATGTTGGACTGCGGTTCTGCTTCACCCTCTGGGCAGACTTCGCACGACTTTAATAAGTCGCCATCGATGCCTAGTTCGCCAAACTCGTTGACCAAAACGGCGATGCGTCTGCCCTGATTATTTTGCAGCAAGTTACGAATCAGAGTCGTTTTACCACTTCCTAAAAAGCCAGTGATCACCGTAACTGGAATCTTTGCAGCCATGTTGTCTCCTTTCAAACTAGAATCCCAGCAGCTTGGTGGTTCTCAATCAGAAAATCATCAAGCTGCCAGGATTCAAAATAACGCGAGTTGTTGAGAAATGGTAAGCGGGGCAATTATTCAGCCGTTGCCATCTCGGTAGTGCCACGATTGCGTTTGCGAGTCAGCAGGTTAAATAGCTGAACGCCGATCGCTTTAATCAAATTCCCTTCTAGCTCTTGGAACATTTTCATGTTTAAGCCAAATGCGTCGTTGGCTTCATCGACGATCCGATCGTCCATCGCGTCATCGACTGCGACTTCATTCAGCCGTTGACGATACATGGTTTTGAATGCTTTTTCGTCAGGAATCTGCTTAAACGAGTAGAACGCCAACCCCTCTTCGTCGGACAAGTTCATGGCATTTTGAGCAATCTTCCTCAGAATTTGCCCGCCCGACAGGTCGCCCATGTAGCGAGTGTAGAGGTGAGCAATCAGCAACTCTGGCTGAGTCTGAGCAATGTCATGAATGCGCTGAATGTAGAATTTGGTCGCTTCAGATGGGGCAACGTCTGCCTTCCAGTTTGCGCCAAAATAATAGGCGAGGTCTTGCTCTAGGCTGGCTTTGCGCTCTAGCTCTGGAAAGTAGAGTTTGCCCAGAACAGCGTGACCACGATGATTGTGCATCTCTTCTTCCATCGCTGAATAGACGAAATAGAGATTTGCCACCAATTTGCGGTAAGAATTCTTCTCGACCGTGCCCTTCAAAAAACAGGAGATAAATCCTGTGTTCTCCGCCATCGTGTGCGCTTTCTTGGTGCCCTCGCGGAGTTTCGTTGCTAAATTACTGCTCATTCTAAACTTCCCAACACTAAAGTAGTTTGCTGGCGTGTCAAGCCTCAAAGGTCAATCGAAGTTTGGACTTTGGATTTAGAAGCCACAAAACTCTCGAATCCAAAATCCGAAATCGGTAAAGTCCGCATCTTTTGCTACGTTAATCTGATTTGATGAGCGTTTTTATTACAAATTCTTACGTTGGGAAGAGGGTTAGATCGGTGAGTTTGGTCAGCGATCGGCAACGAATTTTTGAATCTACAGCATCACGGCTGGTCGATCGCAGGTTGAACCTGTTGAATTTGCTCGATCGTCAAGCCAGTAATTCGAGCAATGACATCAGGCGACATTCCTTCTCTCGTCAGATTCGCAACAATCTGTCGCAAAGCCTCTTCCCGACCTTCTTCCCGACCTTCTTCCCGACCTTCTGATTTAATCAGTTGATAGGTGACAGACTCTTGCATAATGTCTCTCCGCAACACTTGCTGAATGACCTCTGACTCCAATACTAAACCAGCGAGAACGAAGGTCGATGCTAAAACATTACTTTGTGCTCGTGGGTCGGGCATTTGATCGATGAGTTGAGCAACTTGTCGGAGAGTTTGAGCACGATCGCTAACCTGGCTTAAAACCGCGAACGGCAGCAGTCCTGGGGATTGTAGAAAAGCACTCGCTGGCTGCTCCCAGAGCCGAATCACTTCAAACTCGTGGCGAGTTTTCTCTAAAGTGAACGCGCTTTGCTGCACGAGATCAGACTTAGTGGACTGTAGATAAATCACGGCTTGGCGCATCTGCTTTTGAGGAAAGCGGCGATGAACTCTCAGCCGATAATCGATCATGCGAAATGGGATATCGGCTTTAGGTTGTGTCTGAAACTCCAGGTGCAAAACGACTTGATCAGATTGCAGCAAAATTAGAGCATCAGCGCGAATGGGTTCGAGCGAGAGTTCTGAAGGGCTGAGTTCGGTTAGCTCGATCGATTCGCCCAGCAGCCAGGTAGCGAAGTCAGCCGAGAAGGTTTCGGCGAGGAATTTTCAGATGTTGTCAAACATTGAGCGATCTACAAATCCTGATGGGTGAAGGGTTTAGCATTTGTTCCAGAATAGGTGGCGGCGATGTGTCCATTGCCGACTAACTGATATTTGTAGGTGACGAGTCCTTCTAAGCCAACTGGTCCACGAGGGGGCATTTTTTGGGTGCTGATGCCGACTTCTGCGCCAAAGCCATAGCGAAACCCATCGGCAAATCGAGTTGAGCAGTTGTGATAAACGCCCGCCGCATCGACTTGAGCCAGAAAGGTTTGAGCCGAAGTTAAGTCTTCAGTGACGATCGCGTCTGTGTGCCGCGACCCATAAGTATTGATGTGTTCGATCGCGGCTTCCAACGAATCCACAACTCTAATCGCTAACGTTAAGTCACTATATTCAGTGATCCAATCTGCTTCTGTTGCGGCAGTGATGTTGAGAATTTCGCGAGTCCGTTCATCGCCTCGTAGGTCTACATTTTTGGCTTGTAGTGCAGACGCGGCTTCCAATAGAAATTCTGACGCGATCGCCTGATGCACGAGTAAAGTCTCGATCGCGTTACAAGCCGCCGGATATTGAGTTTTAGAATCGACTGAAATTTTGATGGCTTTCTCAATGTTGGCAGTGCGATCGACATATAAGTGACAAATTCCTTCCGCGTGTCCTAGCACTGGAATTCGCGTATTGTCTTGCACAAATCGCACAAACGAATTTGACCCTCTAGGGATAATCAAATCCACAAACTGATCGAGTTTTAATAACTCTAGCGTTTCTTCTCGTGTGGTTAATAGTTGCACAACCGATGGATCGATTTCTGTTTGCGCTAACCCTTGATGAATCGCTTTTACCAGAGCTTCGCAAGAACGGATTGCCTCTTTCCCACCTTTGAGAATCACGCCGTTTCCTGACTTGATCGCCAGACTCGAAATTTGCATCACGGCATCGGGTCGCGCCTCAAAAATCACGCCCAGCACTCCTAACGGACAGGTGACTCGCTTGAGAACTAGTCCTTCATCGAGTTCGCGATTGATTTGAATGACTCCGATCGGGTCTGCCAATCTGCCAACATCGCGCACTCCGGCGATCGCGGCTTTCAGTTTTGCTTCATCTAGCTTTAATCGTGCGTAAAGAGCCGGAGCAATTTGTTCGGCGGTTGCGGCTGCACAATCGGCGGCATTGGCGGTGAGAATCTCAGTGGCATTGGCTTCTAACGCCTCAGCAATGGCAGCGATCGCTCGATTCTTCACATCAGCAGTCTGCGTCCCCAACTGTCGGGCGGCATTGCGTGTTTTCTGAGCTAACGCAACCAGTGAGATCTCACCAACGGGATTTGAAGCAGCGTTCGAGACAGTCATGAGGAGAACAAATAAGGATTTTGTGATCTCCAGATTAGTACATTGACGGTACGTAGACGGTAGAAGCCAGCTCTCCCGTCTTATCCAGAGCCATTGAGTCACTACGGGGCTAACCCTTATTAACAGAAACTTTACAAACAGAAAAATTCTCCATGTTGCGCCCAAGTTTCTCAAAAGTTTTGGGCAAGCTTAAAGCAATAAGTTCCATAGGCGAAAGCTTTGAAAAGATGAAGAGATTGGCACTCTCGATCGAGATGCAACCTCTGGCTGAGTGACTGCGATAGTTTGTTTCCTGATTGACAACCCTCTTAAACGCTTTGAGTAAACCAGATTTTAGAACGCAATTCAGCTTGCCATCGTGCTCAACGAGTTTGAGTGATGAGTCCAACTCTTCATTGTCTAGAAGCAGAGGACACCGAGGAGGGATCTATGGCAGATGAACACTCTATAACCGAGTCGGTGACAGCAAACCTAACGCCGCTCCCGTCTGATTGGCTGCTTCGCACGGTTATAGAAAATCTCAATGATGGCGTTGTGATCACCGACCTAGAAGATCGCGTTTTGCACGTCAACTCGCGCATGGCAAAGCTGGTTGGCTGCTCGGTGGCAGAAATGGTGGGCAAGCCTGCCTATCAATTTTTCTCGGCGATCGAAGGCTGGCTTCAGTTTCAAACCGGGCAGTCTGAGCAAGACCGCCAAAACTTCTATGGCTGGAAGGAAGGACAACTCAAGCGCAAAGACGGCAGAAAATTTTGGGCAGAAGTTAACGTCACGCTGCTCTGCACCCACATAGGAGAATCGACGGGCACTCTGATCACGGTCAAAGACATCACTGAACGCAAGTGGCTCGAAGAATATCTGCGACTTCTAGAATCGGTTGTGGTCAATGCTAATGAGATTGTCATGATCTCCCAGTCAGAGCCGACAGAAGATCCTTTAACTTTACGAATCGTCTATATCAACGATGCCTTTTTGCGAGGTACAGGTTACACCTCGGCTGAAGTAATCGGCAAATCTGCCCAACTGCTGTTAGGCAGCCACACTTCTGTCAGCGAACTCGATCGAATTCGCACCAGCCTGCTCAACTTTGAAGCCGTCAAAGCCGAACTGATTCTCTATCACAAAGATGGAACCCCATTTTGGGTTGACCTCAATACCGTGCCCATCCGCAACGAGCAGGGGCAGGTGACGCACTTTATCTCCGTCATGCGCGAAGTAACCGAGCGCAAGCAAGCTGAAGAAGAACTTCGCCGCAACGCCTTTCACGACTCGCTCACAGGCTTACCCAATCGCCTCCTGTTTATGGAACGGCTGGAGCAAACGGTGGCTCGCTCTAGACAAAGTGCCGATCATCAGTTTGCGGTGCTGTTTTTAGACCTCGATCGCTTCAAGGTGATCAACGATAGTTTGGGGCACCTGATTGGCGATCAGCTTTTAATCGCGATCGCCCGACGGCTCGAAGCTTGTGTGAGCCACGAAGATACCGTTTCTCGGCTGGGCGGCGACGAGTTCACCATTCTGCTAGAACGCATTCAAAACCTAGAAGATGCTAAGAAAATAGCAGAACGGGTGCATCGTACTTTATCGACTCCCTTCAATCTAAATGGACATGAAGTGTTTACCTCCGCTAGCATCGGCATCACGTTGAGCACGACTCACTATGAGTTGCCTGAAGATTTGCTGCGAGGGGCAGACATTGCGATGTATCGTGCCAAAGCTTCAGGCAAAGCCTGTCATGAAGTGTTTGACACCGAGATGCACACGCGAGTCGTTAAGTTACTGCAATTAGAAAATGATCTGCGGCGAGCGATCGAGCGGCAAGAATTTCTGCTCTACTACCAGCCGATCGTAGCGCTCACAACCGGAAAAATTGTCGGCTTTGAGGCACTGGTGCGCTGGCAGCATCCCGAACAGGGCATTGTGTCTCCTGCGGAATTTGTGCCGATGGCAGAAGAGACGGGGCTGATCATTCCGATCGGACAGTGGGTGCTGCGAGAAGCCTGTCGGCAAATGAAGGCTTGGCATACCCTCTTTTCTCATCAACCGCCATTGAGCATTAGTGTCAATTTATCGAGTCGCCAATTTTCTCAGCCTAGTCTGATCGGGCAGATCTGCCAAACCCTAAATGACACTGGGCTAGATGCGCGTCACCTCAAGCTAGAAATCACCGAAAGCGTCATCATGGAAAACACGGAGAGCGCGATGGATATGCTGTTGCAGCTTAAGGCAATGGGCATTCAGCTATCGGTTGATGACTTTGGCACGGGCTATTCGTCGCTCAGCTATCTTTATCGCTTCCCAATGGATTTGCTGAAGATCGATCGCTCCTTCATCAGTCGAGTCGATGTCGATGGTGAGAAGCTGGAGCTAGTGCGAACTATCATCACCCTGGCGTGGAACTTGGGGATGGATGTGGTCGCTGAAGGAGTCGAAACCATAAAGCAACTGGCACAACTCAAAGCTTTGAAGTGCGAGTATGCTCAGGGTTATTTGTTTTCTAAACCTATGGGCAGCGCTGATGTTGAAAAACTGCTTCGAGAAGACCATCCCTTCAAAAACATCTCTCAAGTGCTGCTGCCCACAGGTCGAGGGCTTGAGACGCTCTGAGTGATTACTCTTCGGTCGTCTCTACTGTGGTTTCTTCTGAGGTTTCGCCAACGATCGCCTCTGGCTGTGGCTCAGGCGCGATCGGAGCCTTCACAGGTTTGGGACCTCGCATCAAAGCAGGATTTGTCATCTGCTTGGGTTCGTCGTCTTGAGCGCCTCGCTTGCCTCTGCCTGAAGCGCGATCGTCGCTGCGACCTGCTGGACGATCGTCGCTGCGACCTGCTGAGCGCTGAGGCTTTGGGGGAGCAGAAGGCTTTGAATCTGACGTTGGGGAAGAGGGTTCAGACGAGGGTGCCGCCTGCCGTTCAGATTTTTTGATGGGACGTTCTACCATTGTTCGCTTCTGTTGACTCCTTCGGTATCATATCTTGCCTGGTGACGGACTGATCTGATTTTTCACCCAACCGAACTCAGATTAGGCGGCTTTCACGCTGTTAGAAACCTGAGAAACTTATTCACACTTCGTTACACTTAAAACCTATAGACCAGGAGTAAAGACTCCACTGACTTAGAGGTCACTTTATGAATGGCAATATTCGCATTGGTCAACTGTTTGGCATTCCGTTCTATGTCAACCCGTCTTGGTTTTTGGTACTGGGGCTGTTTACCTGGAGTTATAGCAGTGGCATCGCGGCGCAGTTTCCAGCGCTAGCAGGTGGAGTGCCCTTACTGTTGGGGTTGATGACTGCCCTGCTGCTGTTTGGCTCGGTGTTGGCACACGAACTAGGACACAGCTTTGTTGCGTTGCGTCAGGGCATTGGAGTGCAGTCGATTACGCTATTTTTGTTTGGCGGACTTGCCAGCCTAGAGAACGAATCGAAGACTCCGGGTGAAGCATTTTGGGTGGCGATCGCAGGTCCGATCGTCAGTCTCTTACTCTTCGGGCTGTTGAGCATACTTGCCTTGGGCACTGGAGCCACCACGCCTTTGACTGCGATTCTTAGTCTGTTGGCTTCGGTTAACTTAGCGTTAGCCCTCTTCAATTTGATTCCTGGGCTGCCGCTAGACGGGGGCAACATTCTCAAAGCGCTGGTCTGGAAGGTGACAGGCAATCCTTATAAAGGAGTCGTGTTTGCCAGTCGGGTAGGGCAGCTTTTTGGCTGGATCGCGATCGCGTCGGGTCTGCTGCCGATCGTGCTTTCTGGGAGTTTTGGCAGCGTTTGGAATCTGTTGATTGGGGTGTTCTTGCTGCAAAATGCGAGTCGAGCAGGTCAATCTGCCCGCATTCAAGAGCAATTTACAGGACTGACGGCAGCGGATGCAGTCACTCCCGATAGTCCGATCGTGTCGGCGCAGCTTTCGCTCAGAGAGTTCGCCGATCAGCAGATTCTCAGCCGCGACAACTGGCGTAAGTTTTTGGTGACGAATGCAGATGGGCAACTGGTTGGAGAGATGGCAGTGGATTCCCTGCAAATTATCCCAGTTGAGCGTTGGGCTGATCTTCAGATTCAATCATTGATGAAGCCGATCGAGCCATCGCTGACCATCGAGTCTTATCAACCGTTGCTAGAAGTAGCAAAACTGTTAGAGGAAAAGAAACTGCCTACTTTGACCGTTGTGCGCGATAACGGAATTTTGGTCGGAATCCTAGAAAAAGCCTCAATTCAAAAGTTGCTTCTGCGTCGCACTCAAGCCACTCCTGCCTAGGTAGGTGAGTAATACGCGTTTCGGCTCCGCTCAACGCTCTAAGCGGGTTGAGCGAAGTCGAAACCCACTCAAACAAGTTGACTTTGACTGCGGCTATCTACCTACCAAAAGGTAAAGTGACGAGGATCACGATTCTGCCCTGATCCCGGTTACTGAGAAACTTCTAGATGTTATGAGTTGATTGTCTTTTGTGTGAAGTAATCTCTAGTTTGTATAGACTAGTGAGAACTTCTCATTTTTTTTGACAACTTCTCTGTTGCCTACCTATGCTCGATCTGAGTCAACTGCTGAACGAAAAAATCGAGACCATTACTCAGCAATGGGTCGAAGCTGTTTCTGACGATCGTCAGATTAAAAGCGCCGATTCGCTGTCTCGATCGGCGATCAAAAATCACATCCCTAAAGTTCTCAAGGCATTGGTGACAATCTTGTCGCGCTCTGAGCTGAGCGATACCCCTGCCGTGATTCGTGAAAGTTTAGTCCACGGTTCTCAAAGGGCTGAACAGGGGTTTGATGCGGCTGAGATTGCGCGTGAATATCATCTGTTACGCTCTACCGTCTTTAAAAATCTTCGATTAGATTTAGTCAAAACCACCCCAGAGGAAACATTTCGGGTGCTTGCGTTGATTGATCAGGTGATTGATGAAGCGATCGCGCAGTGTTTTAAGAGTTATATGAAAGAGCGACTGCAAGAACTCGAAAACCTGCAAAGCCAATTGATGCTCAGCAATCAAGAACTGAGTCGATTGATTCGGGCGGGTCAAGATAACATTTCTCACCTGGCACATGAGCTAAAAACGCCTCTGAGTTCGATTATTAACTATTCAGAGCTATTTTTGAAACAACAGCGACGATCGGAGTTGAGAGATTCTGTCTCCGGTTTAGAGCATATCGATCGTGTGGTGCGAAATGGTCGCCGATTGCTTCGTTTAATCAATGATTCTCTAGAGCTTTCTCGTCATGAGACGGGCAATATCAACCTGCAACTGGCATGGATAGACGTGCCACCCATGATCGAATCGGTCATAGAAGTGGTGCAGCCATTAGCCGAAGCGCGGACTCTAAAACTCGTGTGGGACTGTGATGCACCGCTTCCTCAAGTGTTGACAGACTCGTTTCGTCTACAGCAAGTTTTAATTAATCTTATGAGCAACGCCATTCGTTACACTGATGTAGGCAATGTAACGTTAGTGTGTTGTCCTTTGAACGCTGACCAATGGGTCGTGACTGTCACAGACACCGGAATTGGTATTGCACCAGACATTCAACCTCGCATCTTTGAGCCATTCTTTCGAGCGCAGCCTTCTGACCCAAATCCCTCGATCGATAGCACTGGGTTAGGGTTGGCGATCGTCAATCGACTCGTGAAGCAATTGCAAGGCACAATCTCAGTCACGTCTAAAGTCGGGGTAGGATCTACGTTTACAGTTGTGTTGCCCATCAAAATTTTGATGCCTACTGAATCTTAGCGATCGCACCATTTCTTTCCCGCTATGTCACGCAATCCATTGACTCTCAGCGCTGCAATCGATCGCCGCCCGATTCGCTGGTTGATTGCGATTCTATTTGCGATCGTGCTGCTATTAGAATATATAACCCCGGCTGAATATGTATTTGGCTATCTCTATATTGGGTTGATTGTGCTGGCAGGGTTTCATCTCAGCCGCAAAGAAATTTTGCAGACGACGATCGTAGCCGTGGTTTTAACGTTGTCTAATCTGTGGTTTCCTTCGACGGATGGTATCACAATGGCGACGATCGCAAATCGAGTTATCACCGTGTTGGCGCTGATCGTGACCGCAATCTTGAGCGATCGCAATCGTCATTATCAAGAAGCGATCATTCAGCAGCAAAATCGCCTTCAGGCACAAGAGCAACTGGCACGACTGCGAGAAGATTTTGTCTCGACGCTGACCCATGACTTGAAAACACCTCTTTTAGGCGCGATCGAAACTCTCAAAGCCTTTCAACACTCAGAATTTGGAGTCGTCAATTCTACTCAGCAAAAGATTTTGGAGATGATCACACGCAGTCATCAAACCACGCTCCAAATGGTCGAAATGATGCTAGACGTGTATCGAAACGACGCAGAAGGATTGCAGCTACACCTCGAACCCGTTAATCTGGCGATCCTAGCCGAAGACGCAATCACTACCCTGCAAAACTTAGCGGCGACGCGACGAGTTCACCTGACGTTAAACTATGGCGACTCAGACTTTCGTCGATCGCTGTGGGTGACTGGCGACGGACTTCAACTTCAACGAGTGTTTGCCAACTTGCTCACCAATGGCATTAATCACGCTCCGAGAGGCAGCAAAGTTGAGATTATTTTAGAGTCTCACGTCTCGCACCAAATTGTGAAAGTCACCGATACGGGATCGGGCATCACGCCTGAAGAACTGCCTTATTTGTTTGAGCGCTTTTATCAAGGAGACGGCGATCGACAAGCCAAAGGCTCTGGGTTGGGCTTATATCTAACGAGACAAATTATTGAAGCGCACAGTGGTACGATTTGGGCAGAGAACCGACTGCCTCACGGGGCAATTTTTGGGTTTCGACTGCCCGCATCGGTAGGACCATGAAGTCTGATATTTTGCGAATTCTATTGGCTGAAGACGATGAATTGTTCCGGCTAGGTCTGCGAATGCGGCTGCAACAAGAACCCGATCTAGAGATTATCGCAGAAGCAGAAGACGGTGAAACCGCCGTAGGGTTGACCAAAACTCACGCGATCGACCTGGTGCTGTTAGACATCGGCTTGCCTGGAATCGGTGGCATTGAAGCCTGCCGACAAATCAAACAGCAGCAGCCTCAGTTGCCGATTTTAGTGCTGACCTCGCGATCGGAAAAAAATCTCATCGCACGTCTGATCACGGCAGGAGCACAGGGCTATTGTCTTAAAGGAATTCCGGCTGAGAAGTTAATGCTGGCAGTTCGATCGGTCTCGGCTGGGGCATCGTGGTGGGATCAAACGGCAACGACCGAAATTCAAGCTGCTTTTCAAAACGAGCCATCTCTAATTCATCCATCTGACAATCCGCTCACCAAGCGAGAGCAAGAGATTCTTGCGCTCGTGGCGACGGGCAAATCAAATCAAGAAATTGCGGATATTCTCTATATTTCAGCCGGAACCGTACGCGTCCACGTCCATGCAATTCTGCACAAGTTAGACGTGCGCGATCGCACTCAAGCCGCCGTTCTCGCGATTCAAAAACAGCTAGTAGACGCTAGGTTTCTAAACCCCAACGTTCGCGAGACTTCACCTTGACGATCGCGCTCATCTCAAATCTATCTTTTATGAAAGCCCTTCAAAGTTCAGCCGCGAATATTCTTGAATGTTTGGTGCGCCGCCAATTAAGGATGTTGAACGTTTACGGATAGCCTGAACATAGACCATCCGTTTATCGTTGATATTAAACCCGAAGTTAGTCGGGTTGAACTGCCTTGATAGGAGTGGATTCTTTAGAAGGTGCCTCTAAGGTTTCGGGTAATTTAATGGGAACTTCAGGAGACTTGATCGAACCAGAAGGACGACGAAACTGATTCGGAGGTTTTCTCGGCTGAAACGATCGAGGCTGTTGAGGTTCAACGGGTTTAATCTCAGGCTGTTTTACTTCGGCGGGTTTGACTTCGACTGCTTGGGGGCTAGGCTCAATCGTGGGAATTGGCTTCGGTGAAGTCAGCGGGATGCCCAACCGACGCTCCAATTCTGTCTTAAGCAAAGGGTTAGGAGATTCGGTTGGTTTCGTTTCTGCTGGCTCAGGTGTGGGTTCCTCAATTTTCTCTAAAGGTGCCGGAGCCTCGTTTGGTAAAGGCTTTGGTGTTTCAGCAGGGCGACGGAAGCGATCGTAAAAGTTAGGCTTCGATTCCGTTTTAGGAGCGGTGACTTCAGGAACCGTTGTTTCTGGAATTTCGGGTGCAGGTTCTTCGATCGGCTCCACAAGCTCAGATGGCACACTCAACGTTGGCTCAGGAGTGACCACAGGAGACGGTTTTGGGCTTTCAGGACGACGGAAACGGTTAAAGAATCCTTCTTTCGGAGCCTCCTTGATTTCAGAAGGTTTTTCTTCCTCTAACTTAGGGGCAGGCTCTTCGATCGGCTCTACTGGAGCGGGTGACATACTCGGAATCGAGTCGGGTAAGATACTCGGAATCGCTTCAGGAGTGGAGCTAGGAGATGTTGCAGGTTCAGTAGAGCGACGGAACCGATTGAAGAACCCACCTTTAGGTTCCGTAACAGGTTCCTTGAGAGGCTGCGGCTCCTCAGATTTGGGAGGTTCTGACGGCTCAATTTTAGGAGATGGCACGGTCGCGGGTTCTTTTACCTCTGGAGGCGGCAGCACTGGAGCCACAGTCGGCATCGGAGACGACTCAGGACTCGGTTCGGGTATCTCAGCGTTATAGTTGGGATCAACAATGCTGCGAGCTTGAGCAAACGAAAGCTCATCGCGGACTAGCTTAGAAAGCGTGTCGTTGCCATTAGGCGTGTAGGTAACGCTTCGAGCCAGGTTGTTATAGACATTTTGAATCGGATTGCCCTTCTCATCAATATATTCCAACTGAACCCAGTTTTTGCCAGGGGTGAAGCCTTTGAGATAGAGTGGCTGCCAGCGATCGAGCACAAACTCTGAGCCGTTCACCGTCACTTTAATCCGCCAATCTGCCACATCGTCTTTCTCGTCTTCTTGAGCCACGATATGCAGCGGCGCATTGGTCAAGAAGAAATCCAGCATAATCGGCTCTGCGCCATAAACACCCTGCGGGCGGCTGTAGGTGAGTAGCGGTAGTTCTAAACTGGGGTTGTTGTCAGGGGTTTTGGTGAACACATGAAACGTCGCTTGAGCATACGACCCTTCATTCTTAAAGCTTTCATGCCACGGGCGACTTGCAAAGGCGCGGATGGTATGGGTTCCGGGTGATAGGTCTTTAAGGACGATCGGCTGGCTCACGTCATAGACCGCTTGATAAGGCTGGCTGTCTAAGAAAAGGTGCAGGTGAGTTCCTAGCCCCAGTTTCTCATCCTTAAATAGAGGCAAATCTTTGACTTGCAGGCGAACCGATATCGTGTCATCTTGCAAGACCTCACTGGGGCGAGGAGACACGATCGTCACTTGCGGCTCATATTGTTCCAGCACTGCGCGAAGTTCTTGAATCACTTCTGGCGGGGAAACCTCGGAAATCTTGCCCGCTAGCTTGACCGGAGCCGCTTTTGGGGCAGACCGAGCCGTGACTGCGCGAGTCTTAGGAGCCTCACTGCGCGAATTGCCGCCACACCCCCACAAATTTAGAACGCAAACCAGCAGTCCAGAGATGAACAACGTTCTTGCAACACTACGCCAGCGATTGATCCCAAACACCAGGCAACACTCCTAATCACATCTAACTGAGCCATCCATACGGAACTATAGCGGAAAACATCGAATCCTCTCTGCTAAATTCTAGATACAAATGCCCAGAGCGCCGAACCCTCATCAGGTTTGCGAAGGCATATTAACAGTGAGTTACATAAAGTATCGATCTTCTTCTATAGATTTGAGGTTTTCTTTCAATTGTTTAGGGATGTAAATTTAATCAACAGATGCTTGACTTTTTAAGCGTTGTCAAAAGTCAGAATCCAGTCATCGTCAACCATTCACCGAATTTGAATTATTGTAAACTCCTGTCAAAAACGCTTTCATCTAAGACTTATAATGACCTAGTGAGAACCCACAAAGGCTGTGTTCACTTCAATTGCAGATATCTGCCCCAGTTGTGAACAAACCCCACGCTCTCAAATCGATCGCTCACTCTGCACTCACAGTTACAAAGCTTCGGCTTTTGGACTCATGAACCTAGTTATCGAGTGCAGGTCAACGTGCGGCTTAGGTCGCAAACGGTTTGAAGGCAGAAGGGAGCCTAATTTGGGGGATTCCTCGTTCCTTGTCTAAAGAGAGGAGAGTCTCGATGACAATTAGCCCACCGGAGCGCGAGGCAAAGGTACGGGTGATCGTCGATAAAGATCCGGTTCCTACTTCTTTTGAGAAGTGGGCACAGCCAGGTCACTTCGATCGCACGCTGTCTAAAGGTCCAAAAACCACCACCTGGATTTGGAACCTGCACGCCAACGCTCACGATTTCGATAGCCACACCAGCGATTTAGAAGACGTATCTCGGAAAATCTTTAGTGCTCACTTCGGTCATTTGGCAGTGGTGTTCATCTGGCTGAGTGGCATGTATTTTCATGGCGCTCGCTTTTCAAACTATTCATCTTGGCTCGCTGATCCGCTCCACATCAAGCCTAGTGCTCAAGTGGTGTGGCCGATCTTCGGTCAAGAGATTCTCAACGCTGATGTCGGCGGCGGCTTCCACGGAATTCAGATCACCTCTGGGTTCTTTCAACTGTGGCGCGCGTCCGGCATCACAAACGAGTTTCAGCTTTACTGCACCGCGATCGGCGGTTTGGTGATGGCTGGCTTAATGCTCTTTGCTGGCTGGTTCCACTATCACAAGCGCGCTCCTAAACTGGAATGGTTCCAGAACGTGGAGTCGATGCTGAACCACCACCTCTCAGGGCTGTTTGGGCTTGGCTCCTTGGGCTGGGCTGGACACCAGATCCACATTGCTCTACCCATCAATGAGCTACTCGATCGCGGCGTTCCAGCAGATAAGATTCCTCTGCCCCACGAGTTCATCTTAAACTCGCAGTTGATGGCAGAAATCTATCCCAGTTTTGCCAAAGGGCTGACTCCTTTCTTCACCCTCAACTGGGGCGAATATGCAGACTTCCTCACCTTTAAGGGCGGTCTAAACCCAGTCACAGGCGGTTTATGGTTGACGGATACTGCGCACCATCACTTGGCGATCGCCGTTCTGTTTATCATCGCGGGACATATGTACCGCACCAACTGGGGCATTGGTCACAGCATCAAGGAAATCCTTGAAGCGCACAAAGGTCCCTTCACCGGGGAAGGTCACAAAGGCTTGTACGAAGTTCTGACCACTTCTTGGCACGCTCAACTGGCGATCAACCTAGCAATGGTTGGCTCCGTGAGCATCATCGTGGCTCAGCATATGTATGCGATGCCTCCCTATCCCTACTTGGCGACTGACTACGCCACGCAGTTGTCTCTGTTTACTCACCATATGTGGTTGGGTGGCTTCTTCATCGTCGGTGGAGCCGCTCACGCAGCCATCTTCATGGTGCGGGACTACGATCCTGTCGTAAACCAGAACAACTTGCTCGATCGGATGCTTCGTCAACGCGATGCGCTGATTTCGCATCTCAACTGGGTCTGTATCTTCCTGGGCTTCCACAGCTTTGGGCTATATGTCCACAACGACACCATGAGTGCGTTGGGTCGCCCTCAAGATATGTTCTCAGATACGGCGATTCAACTTCAGCCTGTCTTCGCTCAGTGGATTCAGAATCTGCACACGCTGGCTCCGGGTTCCACGGCTCCTAACGCACTGGCTCCGGCTAGCTATGCGTTTGGTGGCGGCACGATCGCGATAGGCGGCAAGGTTGCGATGATGCCGATCGCACTGGGGACGGCGGACTTCATGGTTCACCACATCCACGCGTTCACCATTCACGTTACGGTTCTCATCCTGCTGAAGGGTGTGCTGTATGCTCGTAGCTCACGTCTGATTCCAGACAAAGCAAACTTGGGCTTCCGCTTCCCTTGCGACGGTCCGGGTCGGGGCGGCACCTGCCAGGTTTCTGGTTGGGATCACGTCTTCCTCGGTCTGTTCTGGATGTACAACTCCCTGTCGATCGCCATCTTCCACTTCAGTTGGAAAATGCAGTCAGATGTGTGGGGAACGGTCAACGCTGACGGCAGTGTCGATCACATCACAGGCGGCAACTTCGCGCAAAGCGCCATCACGATTAATGGCTGGTTACGTGACTACCTGTGGGCACAATCTTCCCAGGTGATCACCTCCTACGGTTCGGCGCTGTCAGCCTATGGCTTGCTGTTCTTGGGTGCTCACTTCGTCTGGGCGTTTAGCTTGATGTTCCTGTTTAGTGGTCGCGGCTACTGGCAAGAATTGATCGAATCGATCGTCTGGGCACACAACAAGCTGAAAGTTGCACCTGCCATTCAGCCTCGTGCTTTAAGCATCATTCAGGGTCGGGCTGTGGGCGTTGCTCACTACCTCCTGGGAGGAATTGTCACAACCTGGGCATTCTTCCTAGCTCGTGCATTGTCGTTAGATTGAGCCAGGAGGAATCATAAAGACTTATGGCAACTAAATTCCCAAAATTTAGCCAAGACCTTGCCCAAGATCCCACAACTCGTCGGATTTGGTATGGAATCGCTACAGCTCACGACTTTGAAAGTCATGACGGAATGACGGAAGAGAAGCTTTACCAAAAGCTTTTCGCCACTCACTTCGGTCACCTGGCAATCATCTTCTTGTGGGCATCGGGCAGTCAATTCCATGTGGCTTGGCAAGGCAACTTTCCTCAGTGGATCAAAGATCCGCTGAACGTCCGTCCCATTGCTCACGCGATTTGGGATCCTCAATTCGGTAAGCCTGCGGTAGAAGCGTTTACTCAAGGTGGCGCAAACTATCCGGTAGACATCTCTTATTCAGGTCTGTATCACTGGTGGTACACGATCGGAATGCGAACCAACGGCGACCTTTATGCAGGTGCCATCGGCTTGCTCGCTCTAGCCGCTGTCATGCTGTTTGCAGGTTGGCTACACCTTCAGCCCAAGTTTCGTCCGAGCTTGGCTTGGTTTAAGAATGCTGAGTCGCGTCTAAACCACCACTTAGCGGGTTTGTTTGGCGTTAGCTCACTGGCGTGGACGGGTCACTTAGTTCACGTTGCCATTCCTGAATCGCGCGGTCAGCACGTCGGCTGGGACAACTTCCTAACCACGCTGCCTCACCCTGCTGGGCTGGCTCCCTTTTTCACCGGAAACTGGGGTGCTTATGCGGATAATCCTGACACTGCGAGCCACATCTTTGGAACGGCTCAAGGTTCAGGAACCGCAATCCTCACCTTCTTAGGTGGTTTCCATCCGCAAACCGAGTCTCTCTGGTTGACGGACATGGCGCATCACCATCTGGCGATCGCGGTTCTGTTCATCATCGCGGGACACATGTACCGCACCAACTTCGGCATTGGTCACAGCATCAAAGACATGCTGGACAGCAAGAAGGGTCTGGTGGGCGGCAGGTCAGAGGGTCAGTTTAATCTGCCTCACCAAGGGTTGTATGACACCATCAACAACTCCTTGCACTTCCAACTTTCTCTGGCGCTGGCTGCGTTGGGTGTGATCACCTCTTTGGTGGCACAGCACATGTACGCCTTGCCTCCTTATGCCTTCATGGCGAAGGACTTCACGACTCAAGCTGCGTTGTATAGCCATCACCAGTACATTGCTGGATTCTTGATGGTGGGCGCATTCGCTCACGCGGCAATCTTCTGGATTCGGGATTACGATCCTGAAGCCAACAAGGGCAACGTGCTTGATCGTGTTCTCCAGCACAAAGAAGCGATCATTTCGCACTTAAGCTGGGTGTCTCTGTTCTTGGGCTTCCATACCCTCGGTTTATACGTTCACAACGACGTAGTGGTCGCGTTTGGAACGCCTGAAAAGCAGATTCTGATTGAGCCTGTGTTTGCACAGTTCGTTCAAGCTGCTTCGGGTAAGGCGCTGTATGGAATGAGCACTCTGCTCTCAGACCCTACCAGCATTGCCTCGACCGCTTGGCCCACCTTCGGGAACGTCTGGCTTCCTGGCTGGCTCGAAGCGATTAACAGTGGCACAAACTCCCTGTTCCTCACCATCGGACCTGGCGATTTCTTGGTTCACCACGCGATCGCGCTAGGGTTACACACCACCACCTTGGTTTTGGTCAAGGGTGCGTTGGATGCACGCGGTTCTAAGCTGATGCCCGACAAGAAAGACTTTGGCTATAGCTTCCCTTGCGATGGTCCGGGTCGTGGCGGCACATGCGACATCTCTGCATGGGATGCCTTCTATCTGGCAATGTTCTGGATGCTAAACACCATTGGTTGGGTGACCTTCTACTGGCACTGGAAGCATCTGGCAATCTGGTCAGGAAACGTGGCTCAGTTTAACGAAAGCTCAACCTATCTAATGGGTTGGCTGCGTGACTACCTGTGGCAGTATTCGGCTCCGTTGGTCAACGGCTACAACCCTTATGGGATGAATAACCTGGCTGTCTGGTCATGGATGTTCCTCTTCGGTCACTTGGTCTGGGCAACTGGATTCATGTTCTTGATCTCCTGGAGAGGCTACTGGCAAGAATTGATCGAGACTCTGGTTTGGGCGCACGAGCGCACTCCTCTTGCGAACCTGATTCGCTGGAAGGACAAGCCCGTCGCTATGTCGATCGTGCAAGGTCGCTTGGTAGGTCTGGTTCACTTTACAGTTGGCTATATCCTCACATACGCAGCTTTCCTGATTGCGTCTACAGCGGGTAAGTTCGGCTAAGTCTGAACTGACGCTATAGATATCTAACAAAAATCCCCTGCCTTGATGGTGGGGGATTTTTTTGTAAATTGCCTGTCTGTCAAATTAAGTACATCGGTAAGATATTCATATTCGTGAAGAGATAATCAAATTGGCGCGTGTTGCGTCGATCGAGGAAACTTTTGCATCAAGATTGGTTCTTGAGTAAAGGAGTCGTCAGTATAAACACTTGACACACATCAGGGGATGCAGATGAAACTACTGAAATATTTCGACCTTAATCGACGTATATTCAAAACCAAGAGGCTCGATCGCCCAGAGATCACGGAGACTAAGAGCCACTTTATTCAGCAGTGGCTGTCTCCTGTTCCTGAAGTCAGCGTAAAACCGCGTGAGAGTATTTTGATGTCCCTCTGGGCAGCGTTTACTCAGCGGCAAGAGGGGCAGCTATCATTTGCCGATCAACTGCTGATGTATTTAGGCGTGCTGTTAGGCGTTTATTTTAGTGGCGTGATTCGTGCTCAAAGTTCTAAACCGACGTTTGTTCTCGCTGCCTTTATTGCGCTCTCGATCGTGCCTGCCGCTTTTGAGAAGTTGAGCATTAATACCAAAGCACCGCTGTTAGTGAAGTTTGGGTTATTTGTGCAAAATGGCGTGTTTTGGGACGTAATGTTTCAAGCGATCGGGACTCGCCGCTAATCGTCTTGCCCCAAAGCCACGACCTGAGCAATCAACCGATCGACCAATCCGAATGGCTTTACCCACTAATCACTGGCTCCTGCTGCCAGACAGTAAGCTTTTTCTTCCTGAGAATCGTCTGTCAGCAACGCCAAAATCTTAATGCCTTGCGTTGCCGGATCTTCCTGTAACCGACGCTTGAGTGGGCAAATGCACTGTGAATTGGGAGCCGACCCCAACCGTAGATTCCACTTCGATCGTGCCGTTGTGCAGTTCGATTAATTGTTTAGTCAGCGCGAGTCCCAGCCCCGTGCCTTCATATTTGCGGTGATAAGACGCGTCTAGCTGCCGAAACTTTTGAAACAAAAGCGGAATTTCTGCTCTAGAAATGCCAATTCCGGTGTCTTCAACTCGCAGAAGTGCCGTCTCTTCGTTTACCCAAACTCTCAGCGTCACACTGCCGTTTTCGGGCGTAAATTTGATGGCGTTGCTGAGGAGATTGGTCAAAATTTGTTTGACTCGCTGCGGGTCGGCTGTGAAGCGATCGCAGCGCGATTCTTCCTCAAGCCCACTGCGTTTCGTCAATTCCTTACAAGAGTCTGCTCCTAGATCTAAGTCGAGATGAAGGGCTACCTTTTTCAGGTCGGCTTCTTCTTGCAGAGAGTTTAGTGTCTGCCGTGCCAGTTGAAAGAGAGAAAACTCACGGATGTCTAACGCCGCTTTTCCGGTTTCAACGTGCGACAAATCTAGAATGTCGTTGATCAGCGCCAGCAGGTGTTCTCCGCGGCTCTGAATCGTTTGCAGATATTCTTGCTGTTTTTGCAGAGTTAGCGCCCCTTTTACATCAGGCTGCATCAGTTGATGACGAATCAGCGTTGCCGCCATGCCGATAATCGCTGTGAGCGGCGATCGTAACTCGTGACTCATGGTAGATAAAAACTCTGTCTTAGCGCGATTTGCCGCCTGAGCATTCGTCAGAGCATCACGAAGATCTTGAGTTCGATCGATGAGTTGCTGTTCTAAACTTTGAATCTGTTGTTGCAATTGAGCACAGAACTTTGCCTGACAGATCGCGATCACTAAACGCTCCACAATCCTTTTCTGAAAGGCTTTCTCGCTCTCTTGCCAGAGACTTGGTTGAGAGCGATAGGCAATCAATAATCCCCACAATTCGTCTCGCACCACAATCGGAGTCACCAAATCGGCTTGCTCTTGATAGCTTAACCGATGCAAAAAATGAGCCGACGCGGAATGGGATTCGCGATCGTCCTTCCTCGATTCGTAGATAATGCCGTCTAGATTATGTGCAGTCTTTTGCCAGCTCAAAGACCCATCAGGAGCTAGATCAACCCAACTCGACGGAGCCGGAATGTTGAACTGATAGATGATTAGCCGATCGACTTGCAGAAACTGCCGCACCTGATGAACTGCCGTTTCTAAAATCTTAGGCAACTCTAAGCTGTGACGAATCAGCATTGTCACTTCATTTAACAAACGCTCTTGTTCGACCTGCTGCCACGAGTCTTCGATCGCGAAATCTTGAGCTGGGGTCAACCGCTCAACTAATCGCAGCGTAAACTGACTCTGACGCTCAGGGTCATTGGGCTGAAGAGACCATTTCACTTGCTTAACCTGCTGGAGTAAAGCCGATTTATCAGGCAAAAGGGGTTCTAAGTGAGTTAGAAAGATGGCAATCTCTCTCGGATCGAAGGTCAATCTAATCTGACACCAGTCGTTAGAAGGGGCAGAATGCGATCGAGCAGGCTTCTGCACTGCTTGACCTTTCAGAAGGGCGCTAAATCTCGAAGACACTACAACAACATAGCGATCGACTCGGCTTGCATCTGAGTTCGACGACGAAAGCACCTCCTCCGTCACAATGAGATCGTCAGGTTCGACCATCTGTTTGAGCAGATCGCCAACCTGTTGAAAAACAGTCCAAGGTAGGGTTTGAGATAAGCTTTGAGCCTGAGAGCTAGGCATATTTCCCGATCTGAACATGACAGAAATTAGGATGACTCCGCGAGAGAAGTTGCTGTCATTCTATCTACACGATGACTCAATTATTGGGGGCGACACGCTGTCTAATTTGAAGCTTTGCTTAAGTTTAGAGGTCGCTAGCAAGGAACTTTCTCAGCGTACGGTTTCTCACGTTTTTATCCTGGAACGAGACGATTATCAGAGGTAGCTCAAGCAGATTTCAGGAACGAGGTGGAGTTCTTTAGATTGAAAGCGATCGCACTCGATCCATCGCACCACAAATTCTGTCTTCGTCTCAGTTCCAATAAATTTATCTAGCTGATAAAACTTAGAATCCACTAAGTCAGCTTGATAAATCTGAATCCATTCGTGTCCAGGTTTGCCCTCAAACACAAACAGATTTTCGCTAAATCCTAAATATTGAATGTTGCATAACGCTGCCTGGATTTCTTCTTGAAACTCTCGCCTGAGCGCGTCTAAACTTGTCTCACCAAATTCAACGCCGCCGCCCAAGCAGCGATAGAAAAAACGTTGCTTAACCGAATCGTAGCCTTCAGCGACCAGGATGCGATCGCCATCACGAATCAATCCCAACACCAGCGCACGAACCTGCGGAAGTTGATTCATTTAGTTCAAGACCCTAAGAATGATCTCTGCCAGCTTCAAAAACTCACTGACAGTTTCCTGAAACGTGTCTAGTACCATAAAGCAAGGAATGAGAAGGGTGAACGATGAGTAGACATTCAAAAATTGAGTTTGGAACCGATGGCTGGCGCGGCATTATTGCTGACGACTTCACGTTTTCTAACGTTTGCAAAGTGACGCGAGCGATCGCCCGTTATCTAGACGTGACTTACTCAAAAGCTCGTCCGGTTCTCATCGGCTACGATACTCGATTTTTGGCAGATCAGTTTGCTCATACGTCAGCCGCAGTGTTAGCGGATCTCGGTTGGAGGGTGAAAATTGTCGATCGAGACTGTCCGACTCCGGTGATCGCCCATAGCGCTCGTCACCTCAACTCGGCGGGAGCGTTAATGTTTACTGCGAGTCATAACCCGGCTCCCTACTGTGGAATTAAATACATTCCCGATTATGCAGGTCCGGCGACGACTCAAATCACCGATGCCATTGTCGCCAATCTCGATCGCGCGTCGGATGCCCCTCCAAGCGGCAACTCGTCTGATAGAATTTCGACGTTTGACCCTAAACCCGCTTATTTAGCCGCAATCTACCGCATCTTGGATGTCGATCGAATTCGCAATGCCAAACTCAAGGTTAAATATGACGCGCTTTATTCGACTTCTCGTGGCTATCTCGATATCGTTTTGAATCACTGCGGCTGCGAAATCGAGAGTTTTCACACCTATCGCGACGTTTTATTTGGCGGCGGAATGCCCGAACCCAAAGGAGAACAACTGACGGGTCTCGTAGATGCCGTTCAGACCGATCAGGCAGATCTCGGACTCGCGACCGATGGAGACAGCGATCGCTTTGGCATTGTCGATGAGCAGGGCACAATTCTCACCCCAAATACTATTCTGCTGCTGTTGGCGCGGCACTTAATTAAAAACAAAGGCAAGCGAGGCGCGATCGTCCGCACGGTTGCCACGACTCGGCTGCTCGACAACTTTGCCGCAATCTATGGGTTAGAACTCTATGAGACCGCCGTTGGCTTTAAATATATTGGTGAAAAAATGCGGGAGACTCCGGTCCTGATCGGGGGTGAAGAATCTGGCGGGTTGAGCATTATCGGGCACATCCCTGAGAAAGACGGCATTCTAGCAGATATGCTGGTTGCTGAAGCGATCGCTTACGAGGGCAAACCTCTCAGCCAACTCGTGCAAGAGGTGATCGTCGAGGCAGACGGTCCGCTCTACAATCATCGCGTCGATTTGCGTCTCACCAATCCTCACAAAAAAGCCGTTTTAGACTCCTTTACTCAAAGTCCGCCCACCCAAATAGCAGGACTCGCCGTTAAAGAAGTCGGTCGCAAAGACGGCATCAAACTCTATCTCGAAGAAGGAAGCTGGATTCTGCTGCGCCCGTCTGGCACAGAGCCACTAATCCGAGTCTACCTAGAAACAAATTCTCCCAGAAAAGTGGCTCAAATTGCTGAAGCAATGGAACGATCGATTCATCAACTAAAACCCGTTAATTCTTAAACTTTATGAAATCATTTGCAACGCTGATTACGTCACTGATTTTCACCGTCTGGATCGGAGCGATCGCCCTGATCTCGGTTCAAAATGCCACCCCTCTCTCGCTGCGGTTCCTTAGCTTTCAGCTTGTTGAGATGCCCTTTGGGTTAATTCTTGCTTTTAGCGCAGGGTTGGGGGTGACTGGAGCGGCGATCGCGCAACCGCTATTCGGTTCCTCCAGTTCTCAGCCTGATGACGACGATGACGATTTCTAAAACCGTCACCACGTATAAACCTGACCGTCAATCAGCAGCCGTGTAATGCCTTTAGCTTGCAGGTGAAGCGCAGCTTTCTGCAAAACACCACTATCGGGAATCTTGATCACGCGCTGAGTGCGAATATTAGAAAATCGCTTGGCAACGCGATGATTATCAAACACAGGCAGCGTCTTCTCTTGAGTCTCGTCAGACGGAATCTGCCCCAACTCACCAAACTCCCTAAGCGGACGAGCCACCAGTTCAGCAGCCCGATCGACCACCAAGTAACACGTTTTAGGAATCGATGCTTCAGCGAGAGGCAACACCCGAACAAACGACGCTGAGTTGAGTTGAAGAGACGGCAACAGAGAGCCACTCTCTCCATCGTCAAGGTCATCATCGAGATCGTCGTCGTCCAGTCCCTCCTCTAAATCATCGTCGAGATCATCGAGATCATCCTCTTCATCGTCCTCGTCTTCAAAGGTTGGAGATGCGGCAACGTCTTCTGACCTGGGAGCTAACTTCACCACCTTCTTCATAACAGGCGCAGTGGCAAGTTCCTCAACCACTTCAGAGATTTCCTCGATCGCGGCATCTGGCTCAGACTCAACCGACGGACGCTGGCGCGATCGGCGAATTGGGGCAGACACTACTCGTTCAGGAGTCGAATTTAAAGTAACCGAAGCCGCCAGAGGCATCAACTCAGGCTCAAGAACCTCTTCAACCACCGGGGGCATCTCAAGAATGCTGCCTTGCACCGGGATCTCATCTGACTTGCGAGAAGATCCCTCAGAATTGCGCGAGGCAAAACGCTTTTGCTGAATCAGACCTTCATATTCTTCGGCGGGCAAACTGCTTTTGAGAATCCGGCTGATGGTGGTATTGCTCACCCCATATTGATTTGCCAGAGTGAGCGTAGTCTCTCTAGGCTGACGATATAGCTCAACAATGTGGTTTTTGTCAGAATCAGACAGTTTGCGAGGAGTCATGCCATAGTCCATGAAAGGCGTTGAAGCGATCGCTGTCCCAGAAGCCATTGGCTCACCAGTCAGCACCTCCCATTCTAAGTCTAAGCGCTGGCAAAAAGCGTGAAAGACGACTTTGCCTTACCCCCCTTTCTAAGCTCGTCTTCGTCCTCCAGCGCGACGAGAGCGACTGAGATCATATTCCAGGGCTGCACCAATGCCAAACAGCACCCCGCTCAGCACCCAGAAGATCTCCAGCAAGCCGCCACTCTGATAGTTTGCGAGCCGTGCTGTCGCATATTTAAACCACGTATCCGCGATATACAGCGAGAACGCCGCCGCCGCAATCATCCGCCAAGATTGTGAAAAGCGACCACCCCAAAAGGCGAGCAGCAGCGTCGTCGCTACAACCAAAATAAAGACATCCGCCATGACATAGAAATAATCTAAAAACAATTTGAGCGGGGCTAACGCATCTTCAACCGCAGATACCCAAGCCGGAGGAGGCGTTTTCTGTTCAGCCTCTATCTTGACAGGAGCTGCCGATCGCACCACCGGGACAGAGGGCACAGACTGAGGAGCGACGATCGCTTTGGGTGCAGCTTGAGGAGTCTGCACTTTAGGCGGTTGGGGACTCACCTTTGGAGCAATTTTAGTCGGCTTAGGGGTGGGTTTTGCCGGAGTCGTTTGGGCAGAGACTGGTTCGATGCCAAAAACATCAGCGTTTGCAGTCTTTTCGGGAGAGATCGTCAACCAGGTTGCAAACGCAATGCTGATCGCCGCAATTCCGGCAACGATGCCCCACTGCCAGATTTCTAGGTTGAGACGACGATCGGCAAACGCCATCACCATCCCCCATCCCAAAAACAGATACGTTGGGACATAAAAGAAATCGCCCGGTGACACGTCGGCAGTTCGCCCTAAAAAGGTCTCCCAAAAGGTAAACAGCACACCTCCCAAGAAATAGCACAGCATTCCCATCCCGATGCCAAACCAGACTTTGCGACCACTGACAATTTGCGGGCTGCGCCAATTTCTAAAGCACAGAATAGCCGCGACCAAATAGGCAAGCAGTTCAAAAACAGACGTGCCATAGGAGTACCAAAGCGGACGGTCTTGTCCGGGTTCAGCCACGCTAAACAGCAGAAAAAATAACAGTGCCAGCACCGCCCAAATGATCTCCGTGAAGACGATCGCTTGTACAGAGAGAGACTTAGCGGCAGATTTGTCGATCGAGCTACTCATATCACAAAGAGGTACGGTTAGGGAAAAAACAGCGGCGAGCGGAGGGAATGGTGTATGTTACTGCACTCGCAGGCACTGGATGCCAAAGATTTTTGAAGCTAGTGCCACAAATTGCCACCGGGCGATCGCGCCATCCACGCCAAAAAGCGGCTACGCTCACCCGACGGCAAGTCTTGCAGCGCTTCGAGCGTCCGGGGAATGAAGGGAGATTTGCCAAAGTAGTTTCTGCCGATGCGGTGCAGATCTCGCAAGAGCATCGTCAAATGGGCTTCTTGCCAAGCTGGGGTTTGCAGACTGTCAAGCGGATTGACGGTCAAAAGTTGCTTGATGGCATCGAGCGACTCGGTTTGCGGAAATCGCCCTTGTCGAAACACATCAGCAATATCTTTTTGAAAGGTGACTGCCTGTTTGACTCCCATCAAGTCTTCAATGTCAATGTATATTGCTTGCAGCATCAGCAGACAAGCCTGGGTAAGCATGAGAGTCGTTGAGCCAGTCGCCTCATTCTCTTGAGTCTCGTGGGCTAACTGATCGAGCCGCACTCTGCCCCAAATGCTGTAGCGATCGGGTTCTTCTAATAAAACGCAAGCTTTGCCCTGATTGTCGGTTAAATCACGCCACAGTGCCCGCGCCTGTTCTTCTTGGTTGGCATTAAACACACTGATCAGGCGAAAGGTCAGCCCCTGATAAGTGAGAATTGGAATCTTTTGATCTCGTTTGGGGTGTTGGATGCTGGAGATTTCCACATCCTGCCGTTTCAGAATGAACATAAAACAGCTAGTTATCTCCTATCGAGGTTAGAGGGCGGCGGGTTTGAGACATGAATGGGCGCAGGCTTTGATTCAAGACAGGCTCTCCGCTAGAATCTGAAGCGAAAAAGCTGTTAGAGGTGGGATTTTAAAAAAACCTTGTCTTGGAATTTTTATGATCACTACACTTCCTTTAAATTCCCTTTTTCTGGCTTTCAGTGTACACATAAGTCGGGGGAAACCTGGCTCATGTGTGATATTGAGACATTAGTTTGTGATTCTACCAGGCTATGAACGAGAACAAATCTGTCAGGAAACTCCCGCAGGCTCGTTAGAATTGTATAATGTCTAATCAGTGCGAAGATGAAAGTCTCAACTTCATTTGCAGCCGGGGCTCTTAGCTCAGTGGATAGAGCAACCGCCTTCTAAGCGGTCGGTCACTGGTTCGAGCCCAGTAGAGCCCGTTGTTAACAAGTTATTCAGCAAAACCCTAGAAAGATTCGTCGTCAAGCTTTTAGGGTAGGTCACTGACTCTAAAATGAGAGAAAGAATCGCGTCAGACCGTTAAGAAACTTAATAACGAAGCCCCTGGAAACTTATCGTTTCGCTGTGTAAAGGTAAGAGAGCTTTTATTCGCGAAGGGAAATCAGGCAATGGTTGAATGGATTACCAACACCATGAATGGGTTGGGCTATTGGGGTATCGGCTTATTGATGTTTTTAGAGAACCTTTTCCCCCCCATCCCGTCAGAGTTAATCATGCCGTTGGCGGGGTTCACCGTTGCAAAGGGCGAAATGAACTTTCAGTATGCGGTTTTGGCAGGCGTGTTAGGAACCGTGTTAGGTGCATTGCCCTGGTATTATGCAGGCAAACTGGTGGGCGAAGAACGGCTGAAATCACTCGCCGATCGCTTCGGCAAGTGGGTAGGCATTTCTGGTAGAGACATCGACAAAGCTAATCGCTGGTTTTATCATCACGGCAACAAGGCGGTGTTGCTGGGTCGGCTGGTGCCTGGAATTAGAACGCTAATTTCTTTGCCAGCCGGAATCAGCGAGATGCGATTAGCGCCTTTTTTGGTTTACTCCACGATCGGCACCACGATTTGGGTGACTATATTAACTTATGCCGGATATTTATTAGGAGAGCACTACGATCGAGTCGATGACTATCTAGCGCCCGTCTCAAAGATTGTTTTGGTCGGTCTGATCGTGGCATTGATGATCTGGGTGGTGAGACGGAAGCAAACACAGCGCGTAGAGTGAGGAAACGATGAATTTTGATGCGGCTCACCTGGGACAGTGGCTTAAGGAAATTGGTCCGATCTCGGCTCATCTCGTGATATGGGCGATCATTTTTGCAGAATCTGGATTACTAATTGGGTTTTTCTTGCCGGGAGACAGTCTATTGTTTACGGCTGGATTTCTAGCCTCTCAAGACATTCTCAGCATTCAATATCTGACGCTGGGCTGCTTTGTGGCTGCTGTCTTGGGAGATAGCGTTGGTTATATGATGGGGAATCGATTTGGACGAAGCCTATTTCGACGAGAAGATTCTTGGCTGTTTCACAAAAAGCATTTAGTCTCTGCCCAAGGGTTTTATGAGAAATATGGCAAGAAGGCGATCGTGCTGGCGAGATTTGTGCCACTCGTTCGCACCTTTGCGCCGATCGTGGCAGGAATTGGAGCAATGAACTATCGCACGTTTCTGTCTTACAACGTCATCGGGGGACTGATCTGGACGTTTGGCGTGACGCTGTTGGGCTATTCTTTAGGAGCAGTGATTCCGGATGTCGATAAATATCTATTGCCGATTATTCTGATCATTATCGTCGTTTCGCTTCTGCCTTCTGTCTTTCACATCTACCAAGAACGCAAGTCCAGCCGCCATTGAAACACCGCTCTAACTATTGGCAACTCTCCACCTATGTTCGCCCTCAGTGGAAGATCATTGCTCAGGCAATGGTTTGCACGCTGATGTTTACGGCTACGTGGCCTGTTTTGGCGTGGCTGGCGGGGCGAATGGCAGAGTTGATTGGCGCAGGAAAAGTGAGCGCGCTCGCCGAGCTAACCAGTTTTGCGGCGGTGGTTTGGGTTGGGCAAAAGCTAGTGCAATATGGGCAAGACACCCTGATGGCAAAAGCGGCGCTGTCGATCGCGCTCCAACTCCGCAAACAAGCCTATGCTCATCTCCAACACCTGAGTCTCAGCTATTTTGAGACGATGCAAACCGGAGATCTGGCATATCGGCTGACTGAGGATGTCGATCGCATTGGCGAGGTGGTCAATAAGTTATTTCATGAGTTTGTGCCCAATGTGCTGCGCCTGATTGCGGTGCTGGGTTATATGATTTGGGTCAACTGGCGACTGACGCTGGCAACTCTGATCATCGCGCCGCTGCTGGCGGTGATTATTGGCTGGTTTGGAGAGCGACTGCGAAAGCTATCTCATCGCAGCCAAAGTCAGGTGTCTGATCTGTCAGGGCTGATTATTGAAATGTTGAGCGGCATTCGCTTGGTGCAGGCGTTTGCGGCAGAAGAATATGTCATCGATCGCTTCAGTCGTGAGGCAGAGCGCAATCGCCAAGCCCGCTATGCAATGGAGCGTCTCAGAGCCTCTCAGTATCCAGTAGTAGGATCGCTAGAAGCGTTGAGTATGCTGTCACTGTTGCTGTTAGGCGGCTGGCAAATTTCTCAAGGGCAGTTGACCGGAAGCGGATTTATTAGCTATGTCACTGCCGTTGCGCTGCTGTTTGAGCCGATCGCCACCATTACCAGCAGCTATAACGAGTTTAAGCAGGGAGAGGCATCGGTCGATCGGATTTTTGATCTGCTGCAACTGCAACCGACGATCGTCGAGAAGCCCAATGCGCCGATGCTTGCCCCAGTGATGGGAAAAGTCGAATTCGGTAATGTCACTTTTTCTTATCAGCCCGATCGTCCCGTTTTGCAAGACTTGAATCTGTTCGTTTTGCCCGGAGAAATGATCGCGCTTGTCGGGGCATCAGGAGCTGGAAAAACGACTCTGGTGAATCTGATTCCCCGATTTTACGATCCCCAAATAGGCGACATTTGGGTGGATGGTACGAATGTGCGCGATGTCTCACTTCGCAGTCTGCGGCGACAAATTGGGATTGTGCCGCAAGAAACGACGTTGTTTTCAGGCACGATCGCTGAAAATATTGCCTTTGGTCGACTTGATTTTGACTTAAATGCAGTCAAAGAAGCCGCTAAAATTGCCAACGCGCATCAGTTCATCAGTCAGCTTTCAGACGGCTATGATACCTGGGTTGGCGAGCGCGGCGTAAATTTGTCAGGCGGACAGCGACAGCGGTTGGCGATCGCACGTGCCGTGTTGCTCAACCCCCGAATTCTGATTCTCGACGAAGCCACATCCGCCCTTGATTCTGAATCTGAATCGCTTGTTCAGGAAGCCCTAGAGCGAATCATGCAGGGGCGCACCGTGTTTATCATTGCTCACCGTCTAGCTACTGTGCGGCGCGTCGATCGTATTTTAATCGTAGAGAAAGGTCGAGTCGTAGAATCCGGCACTCATTCTGAACTCATTGCTGAGGGAGGGCGCTATGCTCGATTCTATGCCCAGCAGTTTAGCTAGTGGCTACACTCTCGACTGGCTTCCCCATGCAATACTCCGTTCACGCGCCAAACCCATTTATTTGCAAAAACCTGCCTCGACTGTTGCCTGATTGGTCATTGCCTGTGCGATCGGTGCTAGTCGTCTTGCAGCCCTGCCCAGTAGAATTAATCCAATTTACGCCTGAAACCGATGCTCAAAAACAACAGCTTCGGCAGCGGTTCTTAAAATTTGGGCTGGCGATCGTCCACATTTTACGCCGAGCCGGATACTTGGCAGACTTGTTTGATCCCCGGACGGGTCATCCCCTCTTATCTCAGGCGGGAACGCTGCGGTTGGATGACGTAGCCGTTGTGCGGTCAACCCTGGGCTACTCTACGACCCACTTTGGCGACTGTTGCAGCATCTTACATCCCCATTGGGGAAGTGCCGTTTATCCCTCGATTTTGATTTCTTCAGCCGAGCCGAGCCAGGTCGAATCTGCGATCTCTGAAGTAGACGGCTTGCTAGAAACCCACCATTCTTTAAGCGGCTGCGGCAGTTTGACTGAATAGAGCGTCATCACCAGCGGTTCTTGCATCGCTTGTCCAATAATTTCGACACTATAAGACGGGCTGTTTTTCGTCGCCAAATCTACAATCAAGCGCTTGCCGATGCGTCGCCAACTGGGTTCTTTGCTGTGCCACTCGATGCGACAGCAGGGATAAGGAAGAGTGTCTCGATCGAACAATCGACAGCAAGCCCCGATTACCCGATAGCTAAAATGAGCACCCGGACTAAAAAAGACCTGTCCAGGTTTTAACGGGTGAGACATCAGAGAGCGTTGCCCTGAGCCTCGATCGTCGAGCCGATTTTTATTTTTCTGATTGGGAAAATTCACGACTGACTCAGGTGCGAACGGTTAAACGAGTGGCAGACAGAGAGACTTCAGGCTTAAAGTCTCCCACGTCTTTTCGATCCTAGAGCATGGCTTTCAAATCGGGGCAATTTCTAGAACAAACTTGAGAAGCCCTCACTCGACCGAACTGCCTTTAAAGTTATCCAATCCTTCGATCGTCCAATTGGGGTCAACCAGTCGAGGTAAGTAGATTCCCTGCCCGATCGTGGTTGCGTCCTTCATAAACCAGATGGCGTTCTCTCCGGTGCGATAATTGCGCCAGAGCAAATCTAACGTTCCATCCCCGTTATAGTCTCGCAAGCCTTCGACGTGCCAACTCAGGTCAGTGACTGGAGTTAGATAGAGAGCCTTCTCAAACTTCATGCCATTGAGTTGCCAAATAGCGTTCTCGCCTGTGCTGTAGTTGCGCCAGAAGATATCTGGTTTGCCATCGCCATTAAAATCTCCAACCCCTTGAATTTGCCAGTCTGAATCTGGAACGCTGGGCAGATAAATGCCTGACACCAGAGTGGTTCCCTTCATCTTCCAGAAAGCAACCTGTCCGGCTTGACTGCGCCACAAGATGTCTGGATTGCCATCTTGGTCAAAGTCTTTGATTGCCTGCACTTGCCAATTAGGACCTGGAGTAGGCAGATAAATGCCTTGCTTGAGGCTCATACCATTGAGCGTCCAGATGGCGGTTTGCCCCGTGTTGTCGTTATACCAAAAGAGGTCTAAGAACCCATCGCGATCGAAGTCGGCAACTCCTTCAATCTTCCACGCAGAGTCTGTAACAGACGGTAAGAGAGCACTCGCAGTGAGATTGGCACCATCCATCTGCCAAAAACCAACGGAGCCATCTCGATAGTTGCGCCAGAGAATATCTACAGCACCATCCCGGTTAAAGTCACCCGTTGCTTGAATTTGCCAGCCCAAATCGGGAACTTTGAGCAGAGGAGTCTCTCCGCTGTAGGGGTTGCTATTCAGCTTCCAAATGTCGGTTTCGCCCGATCGAGCGTTGTGCCACAGCAGATCGAGGCTACCGTCGCGGCTAAAGTCACCGATGTCAGAAATGACCCAGTTGCGATCCGATCGAGACGGCAGTGTCAGGCTTGTAGTATAAGTCGTGCCGTTCAAGTACCAGAGCTTATTCTCACCTGACTGAGTGTTACGCCAGAGGATATCGAGATTGCCATCCTGGTTGAAATCACCAATCTTTTGAACTTGCCACGTGGAATCTAAGCTATTGGAGAAGAGCGAACTTTTAACATAGGTCGTGCGATTGAGTTCCCAGGTTCCAATCTCGTTAGTTGTTTTGTTTCGCCACAGTAGGTCGAGGCTTCCATCTTTATTAAAGTCACCAATGCCTTCAATCTGCCATCGTGGATCTGCAACCGTCGGGAGATAAACAGCGCTGGCAAATTTTGCTCCATTGAGCAGCCAGAATGCATTCTCACCTGTCTGGTCATTGCGCCAGAGTAAATCAACTTTACGATCGCCGTTAAAGTCGCCAATGCCTTTGATTTGCCAGCTCAGGTCAGGCACAGACAATAAGTAAGAAGTGTCTACTAGAGTAGTGCCGTTCAGATTCCAGGTAGCAATTTCTCCGGTTTGGTAGTTGCGCCACAGCAGATCAAGTTTGCCATCGCCCGTAAAGTCTGCAACGCCTTCCACCTTCCAGGATAAGTTTGGCACTTTAGGCAGATTAGGTGCCGTGACGATCGAGCCAAGATCCGTCCCGTTCATCAGCCAAAGGTCGATTTCTCCGGTCGCGGTGTCGCGCCAGAGAATGTCTAGGCTGCCGTCCCCGTTAAAGTCTCCTTTGGCTGCAATCTGCCAGCTCGCTGCTTGAGTTGGCAACTGACTACTTCCCGCAAAGGTGGTGCTGTTGAGTTGCCATAACAGCGTCTCGCCCGTCTGCTGATTGCGCCACAAGATGCCCGAATCGCTAATGATGCTTAAATCTTTGTCGTCATTGACGATCGTGGCTGTAGCACCGATCGCGGTGGTCAAGGTGGCATTCATTGAGCTTGTCAGGTTGAGTTGAAAGGTTTCATCCTTCTCAAAGCGAGTGTCACCCGTGACGTTGACCGTAAGATTTTGATTCGTCTCACCAGGATTGAAGGTGAGCTTACCAGAAATGGCGGTGTAGTCGCTTCCTAGTGTGGTTGCCGTACCATCTGTAGTGCTGTAAGCGACGGTAATGGGTTCACTACTCGCTTCAGACAGGGCAACGGCGAAGACATAGGGAGTAGAGCCACTGTTGCCTTCTGGCTGGCTGAGTGTGCTAGGAGTCAGGCTAACCGTGGGGCGTATATCATCATTCGCGATCGTGACCATGACGCTGCCATTGGTGGTTAAACTCGTGCTGCCGATCAGAGCATTGCTCAGGCTCACGCTAAAGGTTTCGTTATCCTCATATTTCGTGTCGCCGTTGGCAAACACCGTAAAGGTTTTGCTGGTTTCGGTGGGGGCAAAGGTCAACTTTCCAGCCGCTTGCTGATAGTCATTATCGGCGAGAGTCGCGGTGCCGTTTGCGGTGCCATAATCAACCGTAATCGCCTGACTGCTGGCATTTGAGAGTGTCGCCGTAAACACGTAGGGCGTAGTGCCGCTTCTCCCTTCGGGCTGGTTGACGGTGGCGGTGCTGAGGCTGATGGTCGGAACGGGATCATTCTCGATGATTGTGCCCGTGCCTGTGAGAATGCCCGTCGGCATCGTCGCGTTGCTGGCGTTTCTCAAATTGAGACTAAAGGTTTCATTGCCCTCATATTTCGTGTCGTCAATGGGAGACACGGCGATCGTCTTTTGAGTTTCGTTAGGGGCAAAGGTGAGAGTTCCGGTGGCGCGAATGTAATCGTTATCGGCGATCGTTGCGGTGCCGTCGCTCGTATCGTAATTAACGGTGACAGTCTGGTCAGTAGGATTCGAGAGCTTTACGACAAAGAGAGCTGGACTGGTCGCGTTTTCGATCTGACTGACATTGGCAGATTCGAGGCTAAGGGTCGGCGTGAAATCATCATTGAGTAAGGTGCCAGTGCCTCGACCCACTCCAGTAATGTCTGCATTGTTGGGATTCTCTAACTGAACAGTGAACGTTTCGTCTAGCTCAAATTTGTTGTCACCCTTGGCAGAAACGGTGATCGTCTTTTTGAGTTCGCCAGGGTTAAAGGTCAGTTTGCCAGTCGTTTGAATGAAATCACTATCGGCGATCGTGGCAGACCCGTCGATCGTTTTATAGTCCACTGTCACGGCGTTACTTGTGGGATTTGAGAGCGTCACCCCAAACTCGATCGGGGTGATGTCGCCATTTGCCCCTTCTCGCTTAGTCGGGCTGTCAATATTGAGCGTAGGGCGGCGATCGTCATTGGATAGAGTTGCCGTTCCTCGCCTGTCGGCATTTGAAAGATCGGCGTTGCTGCTGGGGTTTTGCAGGTCGACAAAGAAGCTTTCATCAGGTTCTAGAGTGTCGTCTCCGGTTGCCAACACCGTAATTTTTTGGCTGAGGGTGCCCGGTGCAAAAGTGAGAATGCCAGACTTAGCGGTGTAGTCGTTGTCCAGCGTTGTTGCTGAATTGTCTTTTGTGGTGTAGCCGACTGTCACCGTTTCAAGCGAACTCGTCGAGAGCATCACGTTAAACTCATAGGCGGTCGTTGCTCCTGTGTTGCCCTCGTTTTGAGTTACGCCGCTGTCAATGCGAATCGTGGGACGTGGTGCATTGTCATCGTTGAGCAAGGTGCCTTTTCCGACCCTGGCAGCAGCAGAAGTCGTGGCATTGGTTGCCGTGCCAAGAGTGACGTTAAAAGTTTCGTCGGGTTCAAAATCGGTATCGCCATTTGCCAAAACCGTAATCTTCTGGCTCAAGTCACCGGGGTTGAATGTGAGCGTGCCAGATGCGCTGGCATAATCGCTGTTTGCTAACGTTGCCGAGCCGTCGCTTGTAGCATAACTTACTGTAATCGTCTCAGTGCTGGCATTTGAGAGATTCGCTGTAAATATGTAAGGAGTCGTGCCGCTATTGCCTTCATTTTGAGAAAGGTTGTCGATGCTGATGGTGGGGCGAGAGTCATCATCGACGATCGTCACCGTTCCCTGCCCCGAAACCGCCGAGACATCTGCGTTTCCGGCTTGGCTCAACGTGACCGTAAAGTCTTCATCGCCTTCAAATTTGGTGTCGGCTAGGGTAGAGACGGTGATCGTTTTGTTGAGTTCGCCAGGGTTGAAGGTGAGCGTCCCGGATGCCTGGGTGTAATCGTTATCGACGATCGTTGCTTTCCCATCTGCCGAGTCATATTTGACGGTGACGGTTTGAGTGCTGGGGTTAGAAAGGCTGACGGTGAGGGCGCCGCTCGTGCCTTCGGTGATGCTGATTTTCTGATCGATGCCGATCGTTGGTTGGAGATCGTCGTTTCTAATGGTGCCAATGCCCTCAGCCACCGAAATTAGCGCACCTGCGCTAGGGTTCTGCAGTTTAACTTTGAAGGTTTCGTCTCCTTCTAGCTTGGTGTCACCATTGGCAAGAACGGCAAACGTTTGGGTTAGCGTGTTGGGCGCAAACGTGAGGGTTCCGGTTTTGGTTTGGTAGTCAAGATCCGCGATCGTCGCCGTGTCATCCTGAGTCAAGTATTCGACCGTAATCGGATCGTTGCTGGTGGCAGAGAGGCTGACAGTAAAGATCAGTTCAGTTGTGTTTTGATCGCCTTCTTTCTGACTCACACTATCAATCTTCAGGGTAGGAGCCGTATCATCATTGACGATCGTTCCTTTGCCCTGACCTTTGAGAATTCCAGCTTCTTTCGCGTTGCTAAGATTCACAGAGAACTCTTCGTCTTTCTCTAAGTTGGCATCACCGTTTGTAACGACAGTGATCGTTTTAATGATTTCACCCGGATCAAACGTGATCGTTCCCGCAGTGCTTAAGTAGTCATTATCAGCCGTTGTTGCATTGCTGTTAGCCACCGTACCGTCAGCCGTTACAAAATCGACAGTAACAGTTTGATCGGTGGGATTGCTCAAACTAACGGTGAATAAGTTATTTTTAGTGGTGCTCGTATCTCCTTCAGGATTGCTTACGTCGTTGATGCTGATCAAAGGAAGAGAATCATCGTTTGTGATCGTTCCCGTTGCACTTGCG
>Ga0209511_1000193_pt1 | contig 68189 bp, 61 predicted proteins | sample SSSSmetaG_FD_184141 | JGI IMG/M metagenome (GOLD analysis project Ga0209511, IMG submission 184141) | Glacier valley bacterial and archeal communities from Borup Fiord, Nunavut, Canada, to study Microbial Dark Matter (Phase II) - ​SSSS... | ecosystem: Environmental > Aquatic > Freshwater > Ice >... | reverse complement strand
ACAGGTCTTGATGTGATTCAAAAGTTTGCCGGTGCGGATGCGAGAAAGCCTAAATTAAATAAATTGAATTCAATTGAATGGAAGAATACCAAGACGAGAGTCAAGGGTGCAGTCAAAGAAATAGCGAAGGAACTGGTCGCTTTATATGCGCAAAGGCAAGCAAAAGAAGGGTTTCAATTTGGTGAGGATACCGTATGGCAGAAGGAATTTGAAGAAATGTTTCCTTATGATGAGACAGATGATCAACTTGAGGCTATTGAAGCGACCAAAAAGGACATGGAAAGTAAGCGGATTATGGATCGCTTAGTCTGTGGAGATGTTGGCTACGGTAAGACGGAAATTGCCATCCGAGCCGCTTTCAAGGCAGTGTCGGATGGAAAACAGGTAGTCTTCTTAGTGCCAACAACAATCCTTGCACAACAACACTATAATACCTTCGTACAGCGTATGATGGATTTCCCGGTTAGTATCGATATGCTCTCTCGTTTTAAGACGCCAGCAGAGCAAAAGAAAACCTTGGAACGATTAAAGAAGGGGAGCGTTGATATTGTCATTGGAACCCATCGCGTCCTATCCTCGGATATTAAATTTAAGAATTTAGGATTATTAGTTGTCGATGAAGAGCAGCGTTTTGGAGTTACCCATAAAGAAAAGATTAAACAATTAAAGGGAGATGTGGATGTACTGACACTGACGGCAACGCCAATTCCAAGAACACTCCATATGAGCCTGATCGGTATTCGAGACATGAGCGTTCTAGATGAACCACCAGTGGATCGTTTACCAATTCAAACCTATGTACTAGAGCATAATGATGAGATTATTCGAGAAGCCATTAGTAGGGAAATTGGAAGAGGCGGACAGGTTTATTATGTATTTAACCGTGTCAATGGGATTGATGAGGTAGCAAATCATGTAGCCGAACTCGTTCCGGAAGCGAATGTTGCCTTTGCCCATGGACAAATGAGTGAAAGAACCTTGGAGAAAATCATGTTCGAATTTATATCTGGGGAGATCGATGTACTAATTTCCACTACCATTATTGAGACAGGGCTTGATATCTCAAATGTGAATACAATGATTATTGATGATGCAGACCGGTTAGGTTTATCACAACTATATCAATTACGTGGTCGAGTAGGGCGATCGAATCGAACTGCATATGCCTTCTTAATGTATAAACGAGATAAGATGCTAAAGGAGATTGCAGAGAAAAGACTACAAGCAATCAAAGAGTTTACTGAGCTTGGTTCGGGATTTAAGATTGCAATGCGAGATCTCGAAATTAGAGGTGCTGGTAATCTACTTGGAGCAGAGCAAAGTGGTCATATGGAGTCGGTTGGTTACGATTTGTACTGTAAAATGCTCAATGAGGCAGTCAAATCGATGAAGGGTGAGACCACAGAGGAAGAAACCTTTGAGACGACGGTTGAGATGGACATGGATGCCTATATAGCTGCGACTTATATCAAAAATGAGTTCCAAAAGCTGGATATCTACAAGCGAATTGCAGAAATTGAAAGCGAAGAAGAGCTGATGGATATGCAAGAGGAGCTTATGGATCGTTTTGGAGATATGCCGAGTGCAGTAAATAACTTATTAAATATTGCACTTTTAAAAGCAATTTGTCACAGCGTTTATATTACAGGACTTGTGCATAAGGAAAATGAAGTGAAGTTACTCATGTATCAAAAGGCGAAGCTTCAAGTAGAGAGAATCCCGGAGCTATTAACCAAACATCCGAATAGTTTAAAATTTATACCACAGACAATTCCTTATTTTATATATCAACTTCCAAAGAATTCTAAGACAGGGAAAGTGGATACGATAGCAACTTTTGAAAGCTTAAAGAAACTTTTAGAAGATTTCAAACAAATCATACAAGAGTAGAGAAAGAGGGGCCGGAGATGAAAACAAAAAGGATACCAAAAATCATAGTTTTAGTCTTGTTTATGATTCTCATGCTAAGTGCATGTAGAAGAGGAGCAGGTAGCTCAGAGCTTTCGAACTTTGTGGATGGCTCTATCCGTACCTTTGAAAAGAAAACTGGAATTGATCTTACGAAGGAAAGTAACGGGGTATATTTATTAGAAAATTCCGTACAGGTGATTGCACCAAAGGGAGACATAACCTCGATTACTTTATTAGAGAAGGCAGGAAGCCTCACTTTATATCAAATCGGTATTGGGATGGGTAAAACGGAGGCAGAGGTAAAGCTTTTTGAAACATTTGGGAAAGAAAAGTCTAAGACATTAAATTCTTCAAATAATACAATTACCTATTATTATCTTCAAGATCAAAATGAGATTTATGTACATTATGATGTTGATACGGAAAAGGTTATTGATGTATCCTATTACAAAAAAGAGGAAACTCCAAAAGAAACACAAGAGAATGTTGCATTGACTGAAAATGCAGGTGAGCTAATTGCGATGGTTGGTGATGTCAAGGTATATTATAACGAAGCCATGGTATACCTAAGATCAGCGCAGGAGAATTATGAAACCGAATATGGCAATGATATCTGGCAGTGTGACATCTTCGGAAATGGTAATAACTTTGGAAATTTAATTAAAGATGAGGTCATGAAACAGATTACCGAGCTTAAGATAATAGAAAAAAAAGCCAAAGAGCTAGATATAACACTTACTGAGGAAGAATTAGCAGATGCAAATGCTTACGCAAAAGAGCATTATGAAGGCCTTACGACGGAAGACATCGATCAATATTTTGTTACCGAGGAGTTATTAAAGAAGGTTTATATGGACAATATGCTCGCTGATAAAGTATTTGAGACGATTACCCTTAATGTTGACACCACAGTTTCCGACTTGGAAACAAAGCAGATAACGGTGCAAGATATCTTGATCTATAACACGGATTTTGATAATGAGGGTAAAAAGGTTGAGCTTACTACGGAGGAAAAAGAGCTTGCATATGAAAAAGTAAGCACATTATTGGAGCAAGCGAAGGAAACAGATGATTTCTATACCTTAGCAAAAGATAATTCAGAAGCAGATACCATCGAATATACCTTTGGCAGAGATGGGGGACCTAAAGATTATAGTGAAGCCTTTGAACAAGCGGCTTTTGCATTAAAAGCAGGAGAAATCAGTAATATTATTACAACAGACTACGGTTGGCATATTCTTTACTGTGTAACTGATTTTAATGAGGATGCTACAACTGAGGTAAAAGAAGATATTATAGAGCAACGTCAAATTGAAATGTTCTCGAAACTTTACACGGAATGGTCAGCAGATGTTGACGTAGTAATCAATAGTGAGGCTTGGGGTGCGGTTGCCTATACCAATTAGAAGCCATACATGCTTTCATTTATCGTATTGTGGATTGCTTTCATTGCATAGATTGTCATCAGAGCAGTAATTACGCCAAATACTGCACCGGCAAGGACATCACTAGGATAATGTACAAATAAATATAATCTAGAAAAGGCAATAAGGGATGCTATCGCATAGGCAACTATGCCAAGCGAACGATGAAAATAAAATAATATGGTGGCAGAGACAAATCCATTCATCGTATGACCAGAGGGAAAGGATGCAGTGTGCATTCTATGAATGAGGAGTACTACGTCAGGAAATTTATTGCAGGGGCGAACCCTTCCAATGAGTGGTTTTAATATGTCATTACAAATAAGCTGTTCCAGTATTAGAGCGCAAACTAAGAAAATACCGCATTTGCGATACCGCTTTTGTGCCAATAAAAGAAAAGTAATAAGAATCCAAAGAAACCCTGCATCACCGAGAGATGTTATGAAGACCATCACTCGATCGATTGTAGGGTTCCTTAGATTATCATGGATAAAAAATAAAATAGTCTCATCGATTCGCTGAATCATATTGAACATGGGTTATTTCCTGTTTTTTTCATTATATGGTTTGGACATGGGAAGTATTCTGCAAACATAATGATTACCGCAGGTTGATTTGAATTTGAAGATTGCAGTGTCTGCAATTTCGATTTCTATACGTAGTATAAATTCTCGGATGGGTAAATTGCATCGCTCGATACATCTATGCCAAGCTTTCTTAGAATCTGATCATCATCTCTATTCAACATTACTGTTGCATGCGCTTGCACACCCTTAAGTAAAGAAAGCTTATCATAAGCTAGCTGAGCAGTAGGGTTTGTTACAGCACTGATGCTGAGGGCAATTAATATTTCGTTTGCATTCAAAGAAGTAATTTTACTTTTCAAATCATTTTCCTTTAGATTACGAATGGTATTAAGAATGAGTGGAGATAACAAATAGATATCATCACTAATTCCTGCTAAATACTTGATAGCATTTAAGATTGCAGCAGAACAGCAATCCATAGTAGAGGAGCCTTTTCCAGTAATAATACTACCGTCCATTAGTTCAAAAGCAATGGCAGCAATTGTTTCATTGTCGCTGCATTTTTCCTTTAGCTTGGCGGCATAATCTCTTGCTGGAAGAACACATTTTCTATCATCTTGCTTCAGGCCGACTTCTTCCATAATTAACTTCATGCGGTTTAAGGATTCTTCATCTAAAAGACCTTTTTTAAAATCACAGGCGGTAGTAAAATATCTACGAATAATTTCCTGCTTTGAGGCCTCGACTATGATAGAATCGTCTGTAATTCCAAAGCCAACGCGGTTTACACCCATATCGGTTGGTGATTGGTAAATCGATTCCTTACCAGTAATTTTCTCGATAATTCTTCGGACAACAGGGAACATCTCAAGATCACGATTATAATTAACAGAAACCTTATTATATTTTTCATAATGGAAATAATCTAACATATTAACATCTTTTAAATCAATTGTAGCAGCTTCATAAGCAATATTAATTGGATGCTTTAGTGGCATATTCCAAACAGGGAAGGTCTCGAACTTAGAATATCCAGCAGCATGCCCCATCTTATATTCGTGGTAAAGCTGATTTAAGCAGGTAGCCAATTTACCACTACCAGGACCGGGTGCAGTAACAACAACGATTGGTTTGGTTGTGGTTATGTAAGCATTGCTACCGTAACCACTTTCACTTACAATCATGTCGACATCAGAAGGATATCCAGGGATAGAAGAATGCGTATATACCTTGATATTGCGGCGTTCCAACTTGTTAATAAAGACAGTGGTTGCCGGCTGTTTATTAAAACGGGTAATAACAACACTATTTACCTCTAACTCATAGCTACGTAAGTCATCGATTAATCTCATTACATCCATGTCATAGGTAATGCCAAAATCGCCACGGATTTTATTGCGCTCGATGTCTCCAGCATATACACAGATGATTATTTCCGCTTGATCCTTTAATTTCTGAAGTAATTTTATTTTGGCATCCTCATCAAAGCCAGGTAAAACTCTTTTGGCATGCTTGTCGCCAATTAGTTTTCCGCCAAATTCCAAATAGAGTTTGTCATAATTATTGACACGCTCTAAGATAAATTTTGATTGCTCTTCAATATATTTTTGTGGATCAAATCCCGTTTTCATTTTGTATATCCTCCCGTTTTTTATAATAGATATCGTATTAGCAGGTTATGTTTATTACAAATAAGCGGACGGAGCTTCCTATTCACTTTTTTATATGATTTTTATCCTCTTTGCTAATAACCATACCATATACTATCATAACCATAAATTAAAAAATGTCAAACGACTTTTGATACTCTTTTTAAAGTACAGGATGGATAAGGTGACTCGTTTATTATATAATGTAAAGAGATGTAAAATAGAACGAATATAGTGACAATTATATAAAAAAATAGGAAAGAGCAACATAAAACAGATAATGGATGGTATCTGCTAGGTTTATACTAAAGATAAATGAATTGTATCTCAAATATTTATTTTTTTCTAATTTTGGAACTACTGATTCATGTTTTAGAATAGAGAGAGGAGTATTGTTATGTGTGGAAGATATAATTTTACAGTAGAGCAAAGCCAGGAGATGGAAGAAATCCTTGAGAAGATTAATGTTAAATTTCATGGAAATAAGGGAAAGACAGGTGAAATTTTTCCAACGGATCTCGCGCCTATTCTTATAGAAGAACACAAGGAGATTGCGCCTACCTTAAGCACGTGGGGTTTTCCAAACTATAACAATAAGGGAGTTTTAATCAATGCCAGAGCGGAGACTGCTTTTGAAAAGAAGACATTTCGCGAGAGTCTACTTTCTAGACGCTGTATTATTCCCTCGACAGGCTTCTATGAGTGGGATAGTGAGAAACGAAAGTTCCTATTTCAACAAAATAGTACGAACGCTTTATACATGGCGGGATTATACAATTATTATGACGAGGTGATGCGCTTTGTTATCTTAACCACAGAAGCGAATGAATCTATGAAGGATATACATCACCGTATGCCTCTCGTAATTCCTAAAGAGGAATTAAGTGAATGGATTCTAGATAGCAGGATAACCAATGAAATTCTCCACCGGGTACCACCACTTCTTAATAAAATTATGCAACAGAACGAACAATTATCTATGTTCGAGGTATAGCGAAGACGGAAGAATATCGTTATTGTTTGTTAAAATATGCCATAATTTGAGAGGAGCACCTTTAGAGCTTCTCGCTTTATCAAGTAAAAAATAAATAAATTGAAATAGACTGCACTTTATAAAAGTGTAATGTTGGTGGCTAAGAAATCGCCGTTGTTAACTTAGTTGGAGATAAAATTTTAAAGCAATAGTAAAGATCTAGCTGCCAAATACTAAAAAAGGGAAAAATATACAAAAATAGGATTGACATATAATCGAAAATTGTTTAATATTGGAATTGAAAAACATTATATTAAATACTGTACAGTAAGGAAAATTGTTGCTTTTCAATCGTAATAATACTAAATTAGAAAGGAGATATATGTATGAAAAAAAAGATCATTGCAACAATTATGGCTGTTTTATTTTTAAGTTTATCTTTCAATGTTAATACTACTTATGCAGCGACCTGTCCACCACATTCAAATTTTCAAGATGTTGTGCAATATTATTCTTTCTCGAGTTATACGCATCAGGTGAAAACCAACCTACAGGTTGGTGGTGTTCCGATCACTCAAGATTGTACTGTATACATTGAAGCTAAGACTCATTTTCTTCTTTGTGGTGTATGCCGTACAAAGGTTGGATATTATCCAGAGAATAATATTTCTCATTCAATAAAACATCCGTAACATTAGCATGTAATTGTAATCACGCTATTTACAGTGTGCTGTGAATAGCGTGAGACTTTACAGGCGAAATTTATATAAATAATTTAATTCTTCTGCTACTGTTATATAGAAATTTTAATCTGATTGATTTTATTATGTTCATGAAGATATTATATAATTTATAACCATTAATATTATGTTTGTTTAAAAAATCATAACTTTGATAGTATGTATGGATATGTATCATCTTGAAAACTGAATACATATATATGATAGGCATGGAATTAATAAGATAATCTATCATAGGAAAGAAAAAATTTACATCAGGAGAAGGATAAGTATGGTGAAAAATCAAATAATTATGATGTTGGGAATCAGTGGTTTGTGTTTATGTTTGGTAGCATGCTCAAAAACAAAAGGATCCAATGAGAATTCAAGCATATTAGAAGGCGTGAGCGAGGCCTCTACGGAGGATTCGAAAGAATTAACAAATATTAGTAAACCCATAAATGAGGGAAATGATAAAGATACTATTTCACTGAATGATGGATTAATAGATGAAACGTTAGAAGCTGTTGGAAAAGATGAAGATGGAAATGGTATTCTTGGAGTGAATATCAAGGCAGAAAAAGAAAACAATCAGTTATTGCTTTGTAAGGATCCGGTTTATGATATTGTTTATTATGTTAATTATGGGGTGGATTATTTTATTTACCGTCTAAAAGAGGGTAAGTCGGAACTGGCAGTTGAAATGCCTGCAAAACGGCTGTTTTGCATAAATGGAAAGCTATATTTTATGCTCGAATCTTATGAGACATATGCACTGACAGATATGAAGGATGGAAACATATTTTGTTATAATCCTATCAGTGGTGAGGTATCGCTAATAAATGAAGCTGAAGCAAAAACAATGTTTGTATATAAAGATGGGATTTATTATGCAGTTGATACGATAATTAAAGATTATGGAAATGGAGCAGTTGCTACAAAAAGAGATATCTACTACTATTCTTTTGCAACTGCCAAAAGTGAAGAAATCAAAGATAAATTGGCCACTCCATATAAGTGGAAGGATTATCATATTACTTATGAGGTGGAAGAGGTGGAAGAGGGAGATGAATTATATGAAATTTATGGTACTGATGAGATAATAACGAGAACAGTTGGCATAAAACTTGAAACACTGGATAAGACTAAGTCGATTAAATTGCCAGTTGAACCGTTTATTCAGAATTATTCTATTATTGCGAATAAATTGTATTCTATATTAGAGTTAGAAACCCTACTGATATTAGATATTGAGACTAAAGAGAAAAAAGAAATTCCTTTGGCTTTTCAATGCACAGATGATTTTACTATCTTTAATGGAATGATATATATTGCGCAAAATCTGCTACAGATTAATCCGGTGACTGGTGTACAAAGTATTATTACAGCTGAAAATACAGATGAATCAATATATGAGTTTTATACCGATGGAGAAAACCTATATGGTGTATGTGGCTCAAAAGGGGGCATTATAAAACGTATTATAATTGAAGAATTGCCAGACGACGCAATAATAGTTGAAAAAGAGGATGGGACAAGTTATGAATTTGGTCGATTTGTTTTTCATACTCTGCCTATGGGAGAGGAGTAGTCAAGGTGAATAAATGTCTGGTATGTCAATTTATAATGCTGGTAATTATAGTGGTCCTTTGTACTGGATGTAGTAAAAAAGAAGAGGATACCATGTTACTGCCTGTCGAAAGTGATTTTATACAATATGATGTTAAGAACTTGAGCGCCTATACTGTGGATGAGGAAGGCGCTTTGTATACTACGGCAAGTTCTATATTAAATGAAGATAATACGTTTGATTCAAAACCTACATTTGATACGATACCTACTTATATACATAAGTATGATTTGGAAGGAAATTTAATATTCTCTCATGAATTTGATGATTCCATAAACTATATTAATGGTATGGCAGTAAACGGTAATAAGGTTTATTTCACGATATCAGGTTCTAATAAAGAAGGAGTTTGTTCCATCTTATATTCCTACGATATTGGGGCAAATATTTTGGAGCATCTGTATGATTTCAATTATTTTGAAAGTGCAAGACAACTCATATATCTTGAAGACAGAGTCTATGTGCTAGGAAATAATCCGTATTCCACAAGTAGCACCACGAATAAGTCAGAAGATGCCTATCAATCCAAAGGCGAAAAATTGGTATATTATTCTCTGAGTGACAAAATGGTATACGAGTTAGGGGTGAATATCCCGATCAGTATGGCATTAAACGAGGATGGGACTCTGATGATAAACGGTTATCTTGATAAGGAAGGTTATTGTATGTTGCAATATGAACCCAAGAAAGATTCGATTAAAGTAGTAGCCAACTTCGACTCTGGTAAATTTGAGAACTTTGCAGTGTGCGATTATGGGAAGAAGGTAATTTATACATATGATACAAATTCTAGAGGTTTGGTGATGTCGGATGTGTCAGCAATTGAAGAAGAATCAGAAATATATGCTGATGCAACATGCTTTAGTAATGGGATTTACTATATAAAGGGCCAGGTTTACTGCACGACTTATTCAGGCGACTTGGTACGGTTCACGCTGAATACAGTCCAAAAGGAGAATCGTACCATACGCTATATCTCGCCAGGATTTCAAGCAGACGAACCCTTTGGTTGTGGATATTCCATGAAACGGACAGAATTAGAAGAGGACAAGTTTGCCTTAAAGGTATTAGCCCAGGATAAAGACTATGATTTATTACTTATGAATTCATCGAGCTACAGTAGTTATAATATCCGTAAGAATGGAGTGTTTTATCCGCTAAATAATGTGGAAGGCATCACGGAGTATCTTGATTCCTGTTTCCCATATGTGAAAGAAGCGGCTACGGACGAAGATGGTAACATATGGATGCTTCCGATTGCGGTAGATATCCAAGGTTTATTGGTGAATGAAGAAAGTTTAGCAAAGGATCATATTGCCTTGAAGGATAATATGACATATGAAGAGTTTTATCAAGTACAAGAGGGGATGACTGAGGAACTCTATAAGAAAGCAAACTGTAATTCCTATGTGATCTACCTGTCTTTTTTTGCACAGTATTTTAATAAACAGATGGATCTAAAGGATGGTGTATTTAGAAGTAAATTAGAACTGTTTCAAAAGTATGACTCTCATATGCCAAGCTTGCTTGATAGCAAAATTGATTTGAATGGAGATTTTTTATATGAGTATTTAATGCAATCAAGTAGTTATGAACTTTTTCTGAATCAGATATACGATGATCATGATTTAAGCGTTTATAGTATGCCGAAACTAAATGCTACCGATAAGAATAGTGGTACATGTACCTATCTCGCTGTGAATGCAAACGCTAAGAATCGTAAGGAAACATTAGCGTATTTGGCTGATTGGATTAAATATTGTATGAGGCAAGAAAAAGTGCCATTATACTTTCAGCAACCTGTTCCAGAAGATGACACTCTCCGAGGTTCATTGTATGAGTTATATGAGAACGGAGAAATCACATTCTATATTGATCGGGATGTATATGTTGATGGCTTTTTTAATGTGATTGAAAATGGAGGAAATACAGAGGATTACATAAAAGAGACCGGTCGTAAATTAGATGCTTATTTCAATGAATAATACGGGAGGATGCACTATGAGTGGTAAAAGAACAACATTGATCGTAAGTGTCATCTTTTACATCATCATGATAATTTTCACAGTCAGCGCAAGAAAAATTCATAATGAATCTTTACCTAGGGTAACGGTGGAAAGCTTAGCCTATGAAGCATTTGCAGAAGAAGAAGCAGCAGTTGATGTTAAATCGGAAGCAGATGAAAAAAGTGAGCTGAATAAGACTCCGATGAATTATGAATGGAATGTTGGCATACTCAAAGAATTGTATGACAATCAAAAGGTGTATATCATATCAAAGGAAATCATGAATGGGGAGGAACGTAGTATCGCAAAAGAGGTTACAAATCTTGTGATTGGCCGATCCAATGATACCAGTTATGAGGTTCTTAGTGGACTCTCGGTGCTGGATCAGGTGATTATTACTGGTCAGGAATTGATACAGGATGGACGTGAAGTATATGTTGAAGACTGAAACAAAGAAGAAGTCAGATGATCAGAGATCTAGAGGGATTGAGCATAAGTTAAATAAAGAGTCAGGTCATAAGTTGAGTTGGAACCTCCGATGCGTGTTGTGTTTGGTTCCAAGTCTGTTGGGAAGCATAATCTTTTTCTTTTGGCCATATATCCGTGTATTGTATTACTCGGTCATCGATGATCAATTCAATAAGAATTTGGTGGGACTAAGTAATTATATCGAAACGTTATCAAACTCCTATTTTCAGCTTGCTATGCAAAATAGCCTGTTGTTAATTGTAATCGGTGTGCCAGCGTTAGTGATATTAGCTATCGTCTTATCGTTGTTACTTACCTTCCAATTGAATAAGCTTCCTCGGTTGCGCGATGCATTCATCTTACCGATGCTTATTCCAACGGCAAGTATTGTCCTTATATGGCAACAGTTATTTGGGGGATTTACTTCTGCGATTCCCATATACTTATTATTTGTTTGGAAAAATATTGGAATCTGTATCATCTTGCTCACTGCTGCACTTACGACCATCGATCAGAGCGTATTCGAGGCTGCAAAGATTGACGGTGCAAAGGCACTACTGATACATCGAAAAATAACAGTTCCAATACTGACGCCAACCATCTTCTTTACGGTGTTACTTGCGATTGTAAATAGTTTTAAGATTTTCAAAGAAAGTTATCTGTATTATGGAAATAAGTATCCACCTAATCATAGTTATACATTGCAATATTATATGAATAATAATTTCCTTAAATTTGATTATCAGGCACTCGCTTCCAGTTCTATTCTGACATCCTTACTGGTCCTATTGATGGTAGGCGTAGGACTAAAAATACAAAGGAGATTTCAATCATGAGAATTGGAGATTATAATAAATTTGTTAGTTTAATAATTAGGGTTATTATTTTTGTAATCGCTGTAATCTTTCTGGTTCCCGTATTTCTGACGATTTTAGAATCCTTTTATTATGGCGGAAATTTTTCTTTTCATGGATATCAGCAATTATTCTTAAACTGTTTTCCATTTTATGGGTTATTTTGGAATTCTGTTATATATACGGTGATAATTACAACAGGAACCCTGATTATATGTGTTCCGGCAGCTTTTGCATTTAAGTTTGCACATTTCAGGGGAAAAAACCTTCTATATGTGATATATATTATCATAATGATGATGCCACTTCAGGTCATGATTCTTCCAAATTATATCGGATTACGGGATATGGGATTTCTATATACGCGATTGGCGATTATAGTTCCGATGATTTTCACACCCTTTGGAGTAGTTGTAACACATCAGTATATGAGAGAAATAGATTATTCTGTCATAGAATCTGCTAGATTAGAGACTAATTCCGTGCTCCGGGTGATAATACACTGTATTATCCCACAAATCAAGGTTTGTATTGCGGCGGTAGCTTTGTTTGTATATGCAGATACTTGGAATATGGTGGAGCAACCGATGCTTTATGTCGATGACGATAAATTAAGGACATTGTCAACATTTATTACTCAAGCAGACAATTATTCTTTAGAAGTCATGTTGCCGGCATCAGTCTTATACCTGGTACCAGTTTTTTTATGCTATTTATTATTTCATGAAGAATTGAAACAAGGATTGAAATTATAAATTTCTTTCAAAAACCTATGCCACAAGAACTTGTCTTCAAAGTTGGCGTAATTAACAAATTTGCAAACTTTAACTTCATTTTTGCAAACTTTAACTATTCACTTCAATAGTTTTGGAAATAATATTGTTAAATAACCCCCTTTACATCGAACATACATTCTGGTATAATGAAATCAAGGGGTGAACATATGTATGGATAAAGTGATTTTTCATATTGATGTTAATTCGGCTTTCCTTAGTTGGGAAGCCGTTTATCGACTGCATATCCTTGGAGAAAAGACAGATTTACGAGAGATACCCTCTGCAGTAGGGGGGGATATTAAGAAGAGACATGGAATTATATTGGCTAAGTCGACATCTGCAAAGAAATATGGAGTTAGAACAGGAGATACGATTAGTGAGGCACAGAAGCTTTGCCCGGATATTGTACTTGTGGCGCCACATTATGATCTTTATGATACGAGTTCGAAAGCATTTATGGAAATCCTACGTGATTTTTCTCCTTGCGTAGAGCAGTATTCTGTAGATGAAGCATATTGTGATATGACGGGAACGATGGGGCTTTATGGTTCGACAGTGGTTGCGGCAAATTTAATTAAGGATAAGATTAGTAGCGAACTTGGGTTTACCGTGAATATTGGGGTGTCTTCAAACAAATTATTAGCAAAGATGGCCTCTGATTTTAAGAAACCAAATCTGGTGCATACCTTGTTTCCAGAGGAGATGGAGAAGAAGATGTGGAAGCTTCCGGTGGAGGAGCTATTTTATGTAGGAAGAGCAACCACGAAGAAGCTGCATACGCTTGGAATTCATACCATAGGAGAGCTTGCAAGAACGGATTTAGATATTTTGCGTTCCCATTTTAAAAAGTATGGGGAACTGATCTATGCTTTTGCTAACGGAATTGACTTATCCGTTGTGACTAAGGAAGAAACTCCGAATAAGGGCTATGGTAATTCGACCACAATTGCATTTGATGTAGATGACGAAAGTGTGGCCAAGATGGTGCTGCTTTCCTTGGCAGAGACGGTGTGTGCCAGATTGCGGAAGGACTCTGTAATGGCTACAGTGGTTGCAGTGAGTATTGTGGACTTTGAGTTTCACCATGCTTCGCACCAGATGACCTTACTGACAGCGTCAAATACGACCAATGAGATTCACAAGGCAGCTTGTCGGCTTTTCGATGAGCTTTGGGATGGAACACCACTTCGCAATCTAGGCATTCATACCAGCAAACTTGTTAGTGGTGAGACAATGCGGCAGATGAATTTTTTTGACATGGATCATTATGAGAAGCTATCAAAGTTAGATAAAGCGGTTGATGTCGTACGAGAACGATACGGTGATAACTCGATTATGCGAGCGACCTTTTTAAACAATCCAATTTATCATATGACGGGTGGTATTCCACCGGAGAAGCGTAAACCTAATAATAAAGAAGGGATCAAGGAATGAATCATATGCCTGTGGATGTGATTGCAACATTTAATGTGCAGGGTAAGATTAAGCCGAATTACATTCGCTTAGAGGATGACAGCCATGCTCTGCAAACCTATAAGATCGAAAGCATTGTATATAGTAAGGAAGAGAAGTATGCAGGAGTTTCGGTATTACTTTTTTGTTGCAATATTAAGCTGGGAAATTGTATGCAAATGATAAACATTAAATATCACATTAAGACACATCAGTGGGTAATGGTCAATGAGCTACATGAGACAAAAGAAACTCCTGAATGCCTTTAGACGGGGCAATCAGGAGTTTTTGCATTCTTTATTCGCTCTTCACAGGCACTAAAATAATCATCAGCAATTTCAATACCGATAAACCGCCTGTTTAATTCAAGTGCAGCAACACCGGTGGAACCAACACCCATAAACATGTCAAGGACCAGATCGTTTTCCTTACTGGCAAGCTTGATAATATGCTTTAAGATCTTAAGAGGCTTCTGCGTGGGATGCTTAGGAGCCTTGAGTCGTTCCTTTCCCATACAGATAGGGCTTTCAATAAAATTATGCATTTCATTCTGCTTAGAAAAGTTCCAAGTATGTTTCTTGTTCCACATACAAACAATTAGCTCGCAGCTATTTAAGAAAGAGGACTTTCTAATATTGGGAATGGGGTTGGTTTTGTGCCATACCATAAACTGAAAGGTATCAAACTCACAATCAAAAACCTCATGCCATTTGCCAATCAGATTATAGCTCGTAAAAACAAAGATATTACCGGTTGGTGAGAGCACTCTTTTAAATTCTTCGAGAAAATCAGTTGGAGCAAGCTCTTTTAAATCCCATTTCGCAACATCATTATTAATCTCGCTACGCCACTCAAACTTCATATTGCCAGTTGAATATTTGGCCAGATTATAAGGCGGATCGCACAGGATGAGTTCAATGCTGTGGTCAGGAATTGATTTTAATTTCTCCATGCAGTCACCTTGCATTAGGAGATATTTATCTATTGTATTAACATCTATCATGAAATTGATAACTCCTCTCATAGGGACTGAATTAGTGGGTGTGAACTTGTGGTTATTATACCATGCATTTGGGAAACGTCCAACTAAAATATATACAAGGCAAAAAAAGCCCTAAGTTGAATTTAAGTTCAACTTAGGGAGCAGGTTACTACAAAAAATAGAAATACATTCTCGGGGTGAGATTACATTAATGCTATTTATATTTGCTTTCCAAGGTTTCAAGCAAATTCTTATAGTGCTGCTGGGTACCTTTATCTTCTGCATCTTTTTCAAAGGCAACTGTTTGTTGATTTAGCTTATCTAGTATTGCCGGAGAAAGCTGACGCTCGGCGAAAGTGTAAACGACAGAATCTTCTTTCTCAATATGCCTTTTTAGAAGATGGATATAGCTGATGGCATTGGCGATTACATCTAATTTACTCATCTCATCGCCATCTTTGACGCGCTGCAATGCTTCATTTAATTCCTGTATAAATAATCTTCCGAAATCATGCTCCACTAACATGCCATGTGTAACGAGCTTATTTCCTAATGGACCAAGATTCTCTACCATTTCTTTAAATAGAAATTTCTCTTCTTTCCCATGATGATGCACATCGGCATAATTTCGAATAAAGTCAATTATTTGATCAAAATCCTCAAAGCAGATATCATTACCTTTTAGAATACCATAACTGGCCTTGCGAACAACGGAAAGCATCCGAAGTATATTTTTGTGTTCCTCTACCATAAGTTCGATACTATTCATGATGCTCTCCTTTCTTAATACAGTACGTAACCGCATCTAGTTTATGAAGTTCCAAGCCACATTGCTGAACGAAGCCTTGCATCCAGGCATCTCTAAGTTCATAATAAATAGCAATGTCACCACCAACCTCATTCCAATATTGCGCATGAACACAGACATTTCTTTTCCAGACTAACTCAGACTCATTCTGATTTACTAAGCTATTAGCATGATCACAGGGCATTCCATCTAATAGGTTATCAGTAATTTCTTTATAGATGCTTGCAATACTAAAATCAGTATCCTTAAATAATTGGCCCTTATCATTTCCACTTTTGAATAGAATAGATTTCAGTTCGTCCAAGGTACCGATATCTTTTTTCAGTAATTGCGTAACAGAATAGGCATACTTGTACTCAACCTGTGATACCTTTTCTTGTAGCCAACCATGGATATTACCAAGATCAATCATTTCCTCTAGTGATCCTGTTTCGGCTACACCGAATTTGTCATCACATTCCTCTTGCAGGGATAACCCTGATTGCTTGCCAAAGGAGAAAATATCCTCAACAATTCCCTGCTGTAGCTGAATTTTATTATACAACCAATAATGAATTGGACCTAAAAATGAACTCATATTTCCTCCCATTCCTGTGCATGTTTTCTGCGCATATTAAGTTTGTGCCTGCAGTAGCGAGCGTTCAGCCTGTTTTTTTAATCTTATTTTAGAATCTAAGTTACTTTAGACTAACCTTTTTGTTATAAAATTATTCTAGGAAAAGTTTGATGTCATCCTCTACAGTACCAATTCCTGCAATACCAAAATTCTCTACCAATACATTTACCACGTTTGGAGAAAGGAAAGCTGGTAATGTAGGTCCTAAGTGAATTTTTTTAACGCCTAGGTGGAGTAGTGCTAGAAGAACAATTACTGCCTTTTGCTCATACCATGCGATATTAAATGCGATTGGTAATTCATTAATATCTTGAAGCTCGAATACTTCCTTAAGCTTAAGAGCAATCAGTGCCAAGGAATAAGAGTCATTACATTGACCTGCATCAAGAACTCTAGGAATACCGTTGATATCACCTAAATTCAATTTGTTATATCTGTACTTTGCACAGCCGGCGGTTAAGATAACGGTATCCTTTGGCAGAGCTTCCGCAAAATCAGTATAGTAGTTTCTGGATTTTTGACGTCCATCACAACCTGCCATTACAAAGAATTTCTTGATGGCACCAGTTTTTACTGCCTCGACTACTTTATCTGCTAAAGCAAATACTTGATTGTGAGCAAAGCCACCGATAATTTCTCCTGTTTCAATTTCAATAGGAGCTTCACAAGTTTTAGCTAATTCGATAATTTGGGAGAAATCCTTAAGGCCGTTCTCGTCCTTCTCAATATGAACACAGCCAGTAATACCGGTTGCACCTGTTGTGAATAAACGATCTTGATAAGATGCCTTCGGAGGAACAACGCAGTTGGTTGTCATGAGGATTGGTCCACGGAAGCTTTCGAATTCTTCTTTTTGTTTCCACCAAGCATTACCATAGTTACCGATAAAGTTACTATATTTCTTAAAAGCAGGATAGTAGTGAGCAGGTAACATCTCGGAGTGAGTATAAACATCAACGCCTGTTCCCTCTGTCTGCTCTAATAATTGTTCTAAATCTCTTAAATCATGGCCGGAGATGAGGATACCAGGGTTAGTGCTAACACCAATATTAACCTTCGTAAGCTCAGGATTTCCATACGTACCTGTATTTGCAGCGTCAAGAAGTGCCATACCATCAACACCGAATTTACCGGTTTCTAAGGTAAGAGCAACGAGTTCATTCACGCCTAGGGTATCATCTAAAGTAGCAGCAAGTGCTTTCTGAATAAATGCATTCACGGTAGCACTATCCGATTTAAGCTCATTTGCATGCTTCATGTAAGCAGCCAAACCTTTCAGCCCATAGATGATTAATTCTCTAAGACTTCTAATATCTTCATTTTCGGTAGTAAGAACACCAACGGTTGTTGATTTCTGATCGAGTTCTTCATGGGTGCTTGCTGTCCATATAGCAGCATCCTTCAGTGCCTTTTTATCCTGCACTTTTTCAAGTAATGTATTCTTTCTATTTAATGTTTCTAATATTCTTGCATAAAAGATTTCGTCGTCGAAGTTAGCATTCGTAATGGTAGTGAAAAGATTGGAGGTAACTATTTGATCGACGTCAGCAGAGATTTCTTCACCCTGTGCTCTAAGTGCTGTGGTAACTTCGCTTAATCCTTTTGTGACATAAATTAATAAATCCTGTATTCTAGATAAATCCGGCGATTTACCACAGGCACCAAACTGGGTACAACCGGTACATCCTACTGTTTCTTGACATTGAAAACAAAACATTTTATTTTCCATTTGTTTCTCTCCTTTTAAGATTGACTTTTTGTGTATGAACTGAGTATAATACAAGTAGAATTAAAAAAGTGTAGCCACAGCTACAATCGAGTAATTAATTTGTGTGCCAAATATCCGGGTTAAGATGGTACAATGCTTATTACAATCAACCTGTATACTATAAATCGGAGTGGATTAACGGAGGTATCTATGGAAAAGTATTATCCTATATTAAATAATTGCGCACTGTTTCGCCAGATAGAGGAAGTGGATTTAGGGAACTTACTCAAATGTCTAGGGGCACAAGTAAAAAAATATCAAGCAGAAGATTATGTGTTTATCGCAGGGGATGAGGTTAATTATGTTGGAATTATACTTGTAGGAATTGTTGAAATATTAAAGGAGAATCTTGCTGGTAATAAACATATTGTAGCGTTTCTCGGGCCATCTCATATGTTTGCAGAGGGTATTGTCTGCACGGACAAACGGATTTCACCGGTAACTGTGCGCATAAAAGAAACTGCTGAGATACTGTGGATTCCTTATGAACGAGTGGTAAAATCATGCGGTAATAGCTGCACATTTCATGTTAGATTGATTCAAAATATGATGATGGTACTAGGTGAGAAAAATCTTACTTTGAATAAAAAACTAGAGTTGTTGACGCTAAAAGGAATGCGAGAAAAAATAGCAAGCTACCTTCTTAACGAAGCAGCAGAGCAGAGTAGTCATACCTTTCAGATTATGTTAAATCGTACAGAGCTTGCAGATTATCTTAATGTATCTCGTACGTCCATGTGTAGGGAGCTTACTCGAATGAAGGACGAAGGGTTACTTGATTTTTACGGGAGTAGCTTTAAGCTTTTGGATATGGATCACCTGGTGGGGTGCTTGGAATAAAAGGAAACTAAGATAATAAGGGAGGCAATATCATGTTTCTAAATATTATTATGGGTTTTGTTATGATTGTAATGTCAATCAGCTTATTTGCAACTTATCAATCGGCGGGAACACCTAAGAAAAATATTCTTTTAGGGATAACGCTTCCAAAGGAGTATATAATCAACGCAAAAGTGACGGACATAATAAAGAATTATAAGAAAATAAATAGCTTGCTTTTCCTCGTATCGCTTATCCTAGCACTTCCTTTATTTGCGTTAAAATATATATCTTTTATCATTCTATATCTATTCCTTTGGTACTTGTCCTACTTTTTGGTAAGCAACGTTTACTTTAAGAAATACAATAAACAGCTATTTCTACTAAAAAGCCAAAACAGATGGTTTCCGGATGAGTGGCATATTGTAACGGAGGATACCGACAAGGAACCAATCTATGCCGATGAGGATGAATGTTGGAGAAAAGGGTATTATTATAATCCGAAAGATAGTAGATCAACCGTAGAAAAGCGTGTTGGCGTTGGCAACACATATAATATGGCGACAAAGAAAGGAAAAGCAATCACTTATAGCTTGACTTCTTTTGGAATCATTGTAGTAGGTGCAGTGTTGTTCCTGTTTGCTAGGATGGACTTTGCAACCTTTGATTTAACCCTAGAGGGAAGCACTGTAGAGATGCGAGCCCCATTCTATGGTTATCAATTTGATATCAATGAAATAGAAAATGTATCTTTGATTGACAGCATGCCACAGCATGGAGTTCGGTCCAATGGGGCAGCCACAGAAACATATAGCTTGGGGAATTTTAATTATGATGGATATGGTAGATCAAAAGTATATATTTATAATGATTATCCTCCGTATATCTTAATAAAGACAAAAGACTTATCAGTGTTTTTTAATTCAAAAGAAGAGGGAACGACAAGAGAATATTATGAGATGTTATTAAAAAAATTAGAAATAAAAAAATAATATAAAATCATAGAACGACATAAAATAGCACCTTCCAATGTTAATCATGAAAACTAACATTGGAAGGTGCTATTTATGTCCGAGAGTACAAATATGCGCTTACGCTAATTCAAACATACCAGTATAAAGCTGATAATATTTTCCACGTTGTTTCAGTAAGTAATCGTGATCACCACGTTCTATAATTCTTCCATTTTCTAATACAATAATTGCATTCGAGTTGCGGACGGTAGAAAGTCTATGCGCGATAACAAAGACAGTTCTGCCAGCCATTAATTTGTCCATTCCTTTTTCAATCAATGCCTCGGTGCGGGTATCAATCGAGCTTGTAGCTTCGTCCAAAATAAGTACGGGTGGGTTTGCTACGGCTGCACGGGCAATTGCTAGCAGCTGACGTTGTCCCTGACTTAAGTTTGCACCGTCAGAGGTCAAAACAGTATCGTATCCTTGTGGAAGATGCTGAATGAAATAATGAGCATTTGCGAGCTTTGCTGCAGCGATAACTTCCTCATCGCTAGCATCTAAATTACCATAACGTATGTTGTCTTTCACCGTACCGGTAAATAGGTGCGTATCTTGCAGCACCATAGCGAGAGAGCGTCTTAAATCATCTTTTTTGATTTTCTGAATATTAATGCCATCGTATCTGATTTTTCCTTCTTGTAGTTCATAAAAACGGTTAATTAAATTCGTAATTGTGGTTTTTCCTGCACCCGTGGAACCAACGAAAGCAATTTTCTGTCCTGGTTTCGCAAAAAGGGAAACATCGTGCAGAACCATTTTCTCATTGCTATAGCCAAAGGTTACATGATCAAAATGGACATCTCCATTCAACTGTGTATAGGTGACGGTGCCGTTCTTGTGCGGATGCTTCCAAGCCCATACACCGGTATAATCGTCAACACCAGTCAAACTACCATCTTTATTTTTGATTGCATTCACCAAGGTTACATAACCATCATCCTGCTCCGGTACTTCGTCTAATAAAGTGAAAATTCGTTCTGCGCCAGCAAGTGCCGCTAATACAGAGTTGAATTGTTGCGAAATCTGTGTGATGGGCATAGAAAAGGAACGGGTATATTGTAAAAAGGAAGCAATCGTTCCTAAGTCAAGGGTACCTAAAATTGCAAGAGCTCCTCCGGCAGCTGCAGTAATTGCATAGTGGATATACGACAGATTCCCCATAATAGGCATCAATATACTGGCAAAGGTATTGGCACTAGTAGCAGCCTCACATAAATTTTCGTTTAATCGATCAAAGTCTGACTCAGTAGCATTTTCGTGGCAAAATACCTTAACCACCTTTTGGCCCTCAATCATTTCTTCAATATATCCATTTACTAAACTGACATTCTTTTGCTGCTTTTTAAAATACATGCCACTTTTACTACCAATTTTTTTAATAATAAATAACATGATACAGAGCATAACAACCACAAGTATAGTAAGCGTAGGGCTAAGAATCAGCATCATGATAAATGTTCCAACCACACTAATAGAGGAAGAAATGAGCTGAGGGAAACCCTGACTAAGCATTTCACGCAAGGTATCGGTATCATTGGTATAGAAACTCATTAATTCTCCATGGGTATGGGTATCAAAATAACGAACCGGCAGATCCTGCATATGAAGAAATAAGTCTTTCCTGATTCTGTTTAATGTTCCCGTGGATATATTCACCATGATGCGATTATATACATAAGTAGCAAGTACACCGAGCAAATAAATTGCACCCATTAGGCATAACATCTTAATAAAAGGAGTGAGATCTACTGCCTTTTGACCAATAAATGGTACAATATAATCGTTAATCAAGGGTTTTAAGAAATAGGTCCCTGCAACACCCGCGAGTGCACTTATAATAATAGTACAAATAACAAGAATGAGTTGAAATCTAAAATACAGCATATACTTAAAAACTCTTATTAATGTTTTCTTGGCATTTTCTGGTTTCCTATTGGCTGGAGTCTTGTTTGGTCCTGGCATTATTCAGCAGCTCCTTTCTGTTGTGAAACATAAATTTCTTTATACGTTTCATTATCTTTTAGCAATTCTTCATGTGTTCCAATTGCTTCTATCTTACCTTCGTTTAAAATAATAATTTTATCGGCATCACAAACCGAAGTAATTCTCTGCGCGATAATGATGGTCGTGGTATTGGTTAATTTATCTTTGAAGGCCTGACGGATTTTTGAATCGGTTGCGGTATCAACAGCGCTTGTGCTATCATCGAGAATAATAATCTTAGGCTTTTTTAATAATGCTCTTGCAATACAGAGACGTTGCTTTTGTCCTCCGGATACATTTACACCACCCTGCCCTAAATCGGTATCGTACCCATCGGGGAAGGATAGGATGAAATCATGGGCTTGTGCAGATTGACAAGCATCGATTATTTCCTCATCGCTAGCATCTGGATTACCCCATTTTAAATTTTCCTTGATGGAGCCGGAAAATAGTACATTCTTTTGCAATACCATTGCAACTGCATCCCGCAAGGTTTCCAACTGATAATCGTGTACATCATGTCCACCAACGATAACGCGACCGCCTGTAACATCATAAAGACGCGGAATTAACTGCACCAGGGTCGTCTTAGCAGAACCGGTACCTCCAATAATGCCTACGGTTTCCCCTGTTTGAATAGTAAAATTAATAGCATCCAGAACAAGATTGTCTTTATTTTTATTATAGCTAAAAGAAACATTTTCAAATGAAATGGAACCATCCTGAACTTCGACGGGATGAGCTAGTTCCGAATTGTTGATATCAATTTTTTCATCGAGGACTTCTATGATACGGTTTACGGAAGCCTTAGAGAGCACAATACCAACAAACACCATGGAAATCATCATGAGTGACATCAAAATCTGTGACACATAACTAATGAAACTCATCAATTCGCCGGTTAGCATAGTACCACCGATGATCATATTACCGCCAAACCACATAATTGTAAGCATACAACCATACATGACAAACTGCATGATGGGCATGTTAAAAATAATAATCTTTTCTGCTCGGATTTGTGCCTCCATTAGTTCGTCGGCGGACTTTGTAAACTTTTCTTTCTCATATTTGGAGCGAACAAAGGCTTTTACTACGCGAATTGCTACCAGATTCTCCTGAACGGAGGAATTCATTGTGTCGTATTTTTTCAACATTATTCCAAAGCGTGGGAAAGCTGTTTTGACAATGATAAACAGAGCAACCGCTAAGATAGGAATTGCCACGAAGAAGATCGTCACCAAGCTTGAATTGATTCGAAAGGCCATAAAGGTTGCACTTACGAGCATAACGGGTGAACGTACCAATAATCGAATAATCATCATAAAAGAATTCTGTATATTTGTAATGTCAGTAGTGAGTCGGGTAACGAGAGAAGCAGTACTGAATTTATCTATGTTGGAAAAGGAAAACTCCTGGATCTTATAAAATAATCCCTGGCGTAATTCCTTGGCAAAGCCGATACCTGCCACGGAAGCAAGCCTCGCAGCGAGTGCGCCAAATACAAGACTAATCAGTGCCATTAGAACCATTAAGCTACCAGTTCTTAAAATATAGGACATATCCTTATTCGCAATACCAATATCGATGATTTTTGCCATCAACATGGGAATTCGTATTTCCAATAAAACTTCGCCAATAATGGCTAAGGGGCAAAGAATGATATAGAGTTTATATTTTGATAAATAGGGAGAAAGTTTTTTAATCATGGCGTTGTTCCTCCTGCAAATTCTTATGTTTTTTATCTAGCTCATTTCCAAGTGCAAGTAGAGAGAAGAAAGTTTTGCCTGCAAATTCCTCGCTTGATATGTTGTTAATAATTAAATCGAGATATTGACTTAATTGTTCTAAATCCTTTTCGCTAAAACCTGCAAACATCTGAAGATCCATTCGATCAAATTCTATCTTACATTTCTGCGAGAGCTCTTGCCCTTTTACGGTGATAAATAACTTGTTACATCGTTGGTTACTCTCATCCGTGATTCGATCAAGTAATCCGGCTTTTTGCATGCGCTTTACTGTGATAGCAATCGAAGCTGCTGTAATCTGCATTTCATCTGCAATTTCTTTTTGCGTGCATCCATTGTGAGTGATTAGGTATTCTAATATCGCAGGCTGACCTAAAAAAAGGCCAAGGCCCGCTGTAGTTTTCTTTGCATAAATATGTCGAATCAAATTTAAACGATGAATTCTTCCTATAATATCGCGCAATGTTATTTTCATCTATGCTACCCCCTAAAAATATAGTCATACGTTTAACTGTTAGATGTATAACTGTTAAATGTATGACTATATTATAATTATTTTGATAGGAAGTCAAGGTAAATTGAATTGATTTCATTGATCACATTGCTTATTTTGTGAATTCAAGCCAGTAATTGTTGTATTTATCGCTTGTACATAGAATAGCATTTGCATAAAAATTTCTATTAGGGTATCATAGATATAAATAACGTGAATAGTAATACTTAAATTATATGAAAAACACATAAATAAGTCCCAATATAAGGATTAGAATAGAATGAAATGAGACGATTGGATGCTGAAAAAACAAGTAAGTACAGGTATTTTGGAACTAGATATTCATGGAATGACAAAGTACCAAGCAAAAATATGTATTGATAACCAGCTAAAGAGGGCAAAACGGGATCTCTATCGTATCAGAGTGATCCATGGTTATCATAGTGGTACAGAGTTAAAGGATATGGTGCATCTAAATTATAGGAAGCACCCAAGTGTCATTAGAATAGAAAGCGGCTTGAATCAGGGAATAACAGATTTGGTTTTAAGGGAGCTATATTCATAATACATTTGTCGTAATTCAAGCGCATTCCAATAGATCAAGCAGTGTATTCAATCAGACAGAACTTCTGAGCATCGCAGAGGATAATGGTATCACTAACCTTGTTTTAACTGTCCGCTCAGCTGAAACTGCGATTTTATCTATGTAATTCGAAATATATGCTTCGGCCTTTTAGCCGCGTGATAATCTCTTTAACCATTCCTCTAGTTCCCGTTCTCGGTCAGTATCTGTCTGAAATTCCTTACAGGCAGCAATCTGTCCATCCTTGATATAGAGCACTTTCCTTGCTTTGGCAGCGACGCGCGTATCATGGGTAACAGTCATTATGGTCATTCCATCACGATTCAAATCTTCCAGGATTGCCAATACTTGATCCGTAGCCTCAGAATTCAGAGCGCCTGTCGGTTCATCCATAAACAGAATTTCAGGATTATTGATCATAGCGCGGCAAATGGAAGCCCGTTGTAACTGTCCGCCGGAAACTTCCCGGATATCACGCTCTTTAATTCCTTCAATTTCCATCCGCTTCATTAATTCCGATGCACGCTTCCTTATGTCATCCGCCGCTTCTTTTTTTGCTATAAGACCGGGCAGCATAATATTATCAAAGATAGAAAGATTCTTTAACATCTGTGCATTCTGAAATACAAAACCCATTTTATTCAACCGAAATCTGGATAATTCCTCTTCCTTCATCTCGGATATGTTTATTCCGTCAAACAATACCCTGCCGCAACTCAAGCTATCCATTCCACTGATACTATAAAGAAGCGTTGACTTACCGGAACCAGAAGGCCCCATAACTGCAACGAATTCTCCCTTTTTGATTTCAAAAGTTATGTCATGCAATATCTTTGTATCTTTAAATGATTTGTTAATCTGTTCAACTTTTATCATGGCTTTACTCCCTATTCCATTATTTGATTTGTGATATTATATTTTTTGACAACTTTACTTCCTACAATCACTGTAATGAAAACTACAATTAATTGTGCTACAGGGCAAAGCAGATAGGCCGTAATCGGTTCAACTAACATAGTTATTTTTGATGCGCCCATAGAAGAAAGCATAAAACTGAATATTACTTCTCCCAAAGAGTTTGCGAGAACCGTTCCTACAATAATTGCTACGAATTGAATCACAAGAATCCGTATTCCGAACTGTATCCTTAAGTCCCGGTTTGTAAAACCAATCGATTTCTTGATTGCGATTGCACTGTGTTCTCTCGCTGTGATAAGCTGTAAAAACATTACGCTAATCAGCATAATTAACAGTAACGAAATTACGATGGCTGCAACTTCTACCATGCTCATGTTATCAGTAATACCGCCAAGCGTCTGCGAAACGAACTCACTGATCGGAGTTATTTTACTGTCTGTCAGAATACCTCTAAGTTTATCCGTCTTTTCCTGGATAGCAACACCGTCGCTGACATCTAAATAAATGATATAGACGTCGACATCATCTTCGTCAAAATCAATGGCTGCCTTGGCAGTTTTTCCACCGTAAGTAATGTCTTGGTAAATACCACCAACGGTAAACATAAGTTCTTGCCCTTGATAGATTACTGTTAGAAAATCGCCAACTTCTTTTCCTAATTCCGTAGCATTTAGATAAGAGAGTGCAATTTCATTACTGTCAACCGGTGCGTGTCCCTCAAGATATTCCAATGGGAATATAGATTCATCTCCATCTTGCACACGAAGGTATTCCCATTCCCCATCCGAATTCTGAAACTTTACGTTACCATTTCGGTAAATTGCATACTTTTCAATTTCGGAATCATTCTCCAAGAAGGATATAGCGGCATCTTTTTGTTCCATCAGTTTCTCGCTGTACTGAATATCAATACGAATATCGCATTCGCCTACCCCCATATAAGTCATGAAAGACGGATTTTCAATCGTATTCTTCATGTTCATTGGAAGCAAAATTAAAAAGGACGAAAATACAAATACGAAAAAGAGAACGAAATATTCCTTCCATTTACATTTCAATTCACCCAAGGCTATTGTAAGATTACGATGTTTAAGCCCTGCCAAAGGTAAAGAATAGTGACCTTCTTTCTTTATGTTCTCTTCCCCACGCATTAGTTCCATAACAGTACATTTTAGATTCTTACGAATGATTCTGTGGCATCGGAGCATTACAATTAGGCTAAGTAGGAGGACTCCGATGAAAGGAAATACCCAATTCATCCACTCACTGGTACCGTATCCGCAGTACATAATAACCGAGGACGAAAAGAAATCTCCGAACGGGATGGCAACCAAGTAACCTAACGCGCCCGCTATCAGTACAAGCATTAAATATTTCATCTGATATAACTTCCCAATTGCTTTTCCCGGAAATCCAATCGCTTTCATCTCCCCGATGGTATAATTTTCTTCTGCCATGGTTGCCCGAATAATGTAAGATAAACATAGAACTGCAATCATTATTAAAAGAATACTGATTGCAATGATTATGAAGGCTACCAGGCCATAGGAAAGAGCATTTAGCATAGTCAGAAGGCTACCTGGCAACGCAACACCGCCCATAGGCATGCCCGCATCCATATAATCCTTCTGTAAAACTGCTGTAGATGTGCTGTCCTCTAATAGGAATTCAAAACAGTATTCCCATTCTCGCATATGTAGACTTATTTCATCACGATCTGCCTGACTGATTAAGAAACGCTTTGAAGAGGCGAGAGCCGAGTTCATCGATGAGTCACGAATGATCGTTGATACCGTCAGTTGCTTACTATAATCACCTTCATGTAATGTAATGACATCTCCGACCTGAATACCAAGCTCCTCCGTATAATAAACAGGAACCCCGACTTCCCCATCTAAAACAGCAGCAACCTCATTATCCATATTAAGGAGGTAATCAAATCCTTCATTCTGAATAACGAATCCGTTGTCCATCAGACACATTTCTAACGTTTCACCTTGATAAATAATATTTGCATTCCTGATATCAAGCATCTTGACTGTCAGCGAAGCATCAATATAATCATGGGTTTCCACAAAGGTCTCAAATGCATCCTCATCATACGTTCCCTTATGCATCTGCAGGTATTCGGGCGGCACAGCCAGTTCATTTAACCCATTCCATGAAGATATCATTGTACCTGCCACCCTTAAGCCGCCTGCCATAAAAATGGCCGAAAGAATCAGGAATACCGCGAGAGCAGTTGTGATAACTGGATTTCTTTTAAAGTCCTTCCGGACAAGACTTAGCAATAGTTTCATTCTTATTCACCTCTTCCAACGTTTTACACTTTTGTATTCTCATATCGACTATTGGTCGGTTTATGAGTAAAAAAAACTTTACAAATGTTCTTCCATCTATGACAACTGTCCAAACATCTGCAAAAGTTCTTTAAGTTCCCCTTCTTTTGTCCCCAGCATTCTCTCAGCATTACACAAAAATGCCTGTATTTTTATTGGATAATCCTCCATTTTCCATTCGAAAACATCGCAATCAAACATCATATGTCCCAACAGTAAAATGGATTCTATGCATTCCGTCGGATACTCTATATGAAAAATATCCCGGTCAATGCCCTCCAAAATAGGTTCTTGCAAAACAGGGGTCATACGCTTAAGCATTGATCTTAAATATAACTGTTCCAACTTTGCATTCTCAACCTTATGAAGTTCTTCCTTTATCTCATCTGATCCTTCAAACTCAGGAGCCTGTGCCATTATCGCCATCATAATACGATTCACCAAAGGAATAGATTTATCCTTTAGGATCCTCTCTGCCCTCCTTGCCCCTTCTTCAACGATATCAAGAATTATTGCCTCTAGTACTTCTTCCTTGGAAGCAAAATAATAGTAAAAGGTGCCTTTGGCTATATCCACAATTTTTAGAATATCGTTAACAGAAGTCTGTTCATAACCTTTCCCTACGAATAATTCTCGCGCTGCAACCAGAATTTCTCGTCTTCGTACTTCACCTTCCTTGACTGTTTTCATACCATGCCCCATTTCTATAGACCGACGGTCGATAGGATCATAATAAACCTACGAAAAGAAAATGTCAAGCCCTATTTGACACATCTCCCTTAATAAACTGTTCCATTGTTTTATTAAATTCCTCTGGAGCATCCATATTTACTAAATGCCCTGCATTAGAGAATATTACTTTCTTACTTTTAGGTTCGCAGGTAGACCACATACTTACCGCCTCTAATTCCATAGGTATATCTTTTTCGCCGCAACCAATTAATAAATTGTAGTTTCTCACTTTTGTTTCAAATTTATTTACCATACTGCTTAAAGTAGCTAGGTACATAAAGGAACGTTTACGGAACCTAATGTTCATCTGATAAAAAGCTTCCTGCGCTTCGTGAGTTACTGCAGAAATTTTCTTATTACTTTCCGCGAACCACTTAATAGAAAATACGGCCTTCAACATCATTAACATTTGTTCCTTGCCATTTCCCTTCTGCATAGCAGGATCAAAATTGTTGACATCATAGCCACCAAAGCATGACAGCGATGCCACATGATCCGGATATTTATTAGCAAAATCCTGTATGATAACCGAACCCAAAGAAACTCCAACAAAGTGGATTTTGGAAATGTTTTCAGCGCGCATGATCTGAAAGATATAGTCAGCCATCTTATCAATACTGTCACCTTTTTTTGTATCTACAGATTGTCCATGACCAATTAAATCCAAAGTAATTACTTTATAGCTTTTTTGAAAATAGCTTACCTGCTTATCAAACATAGTATGATCTGCAAATGCAGCATGTATAAATAAGATACATTCCCCTGACATATTTCCCGATACATAATAATAAATTGGCGTGTGATTTAATCTCTTTGTCTCCATTATATTTTTCCTTCTTTCATATCATTTAACAAATTAATATACCAATCAATATGGAATTTCAATGTGTCTACACCATACTTTGCTGATATCAACTGGTAATTAGCAATTTCTATATTTTCGCTAGTCATTTTAAAAATTTTTCCCTCGTCATAAATTAATTTCATGATATTATAAGCCTCAGTAAGTGACTGAATATATTCTTCCATTCGTTTAATACGGGTTTCCTTCTCAGAAAACCCCATAAAGTAAAGCTTTGCCAGCTCGGAGCCTTTATTCTGACTTGCCTTTATAGGCATATTAATCCACTGATTAAAATAGTCTCTTCCAAGTGGGGTAATAGAATATTTTTTTTTGTATTTTCCGTTTTCTACAAATTCTACATATTCTATATATCCATTTGACAACAATTTCTTTATTGCTGACTGAATGCTCCCCATGCTATCGCTGTACATCATATTTAAACCCTTACTTATTCTCGCCTTTATCTCATATACAGTTCGGCTTTGTAAAATTAGTAATCCCAAAATTAAAGTATCCATATGTACCTCCTTTATATGTCTAATAGTAACATACCTTTTAGTTTGTTGCAAGCATAAAGTATCTGTGGCATTAATCATTATGATAAGCAACTGTAATTTGTCTTAATATACATCCCAGGGTTACATTATATGGCTATATTTTGCTTGGCTACTACTTAAATTTAGTAGTTACACTGATAAGGGGAAACCTTAAAACCCACTGCATCATTAGCAAATATAATGGTGCAGTGGGCTTGTTATATTTGGTATTTAGAATATGCTACAAAACCCGCATCTTCGCCTACAACAGCATTGCCTACAACAGCATTGACTACAACAGCAATGCCTACAACAGCTTTGACTACAACAGCTTTGACTACAACAGCTTCGTCTGCAAAAACAACACATACTGAACACCCCTGTTTACTTATTTAGGGAAGAGGTTCCCATATTCTATTTTATGCAAAATACAGAACAAAGTGTCAATTTATAACGAAATATGTAAAAGGGAACCTCGTTACGCTCCAAAAAAGGTATTATGATTATAATATTTGGAGTACCTTTTTGGAATTGCAATAAGACACGCTACCAATGGGGGAAAATTGCAAGAAATTACAGAAATATTATGTTACAAAAGAGGTTTTCAGATGAATTAAAAATATTTAAGTGCAGCCGATAAGCTTATACAAATAAAAAAGCAGCCAGGGACATAAAATCCTTGGCTACATTTTTGGCTACGTGCCGAAATAAAAATAATTTATTCTTCAATAAATTCACCGCCTTTGCCATTTAACGATAATATGCTTATTCGGTGTACTTCTTTACTAAGGCTAAAAGTTTTTTATCATAATGCCAGCCGCTTTCCCTATATTCCGTAAAATTACCAAGGGTAATCGAGGTTGTATGCCATAAAAATTCGTTTATACACCCGGCGGTAAAAGGAATACGATACTTTCTGAATACAGAAAACATCGACTCATCCACGCTGTAATAGAGGGGTGAATCAGCCATAATACCCGCCTCGTGAATCATAAAGCTCACGCCGTATTTTTCCGCCACATCCATCGTTGGCTTCAACTGAACGTTGTAAAACCAGTCTTCATCAATTGTTCGATTGCTTCCTACCGATAAATCGGATTTTATCGTAATAACCTGATTCTTATTGTCGTCCTCCATGTGATTAACTAATGCATAAGAATGCGGTACAAGGTGCACCGTCTGCTTTCCAGGAATATCAACCGTAATCTGGTAAAACTGGCAGCCCCATCCATCCCAGTCCTCTATACCCGAACTATTGTACAGCTTCAGCTGCTTTGCGGCACTTTCCAGGGTTACGGTATATTCATTACCCAGTGACCGTTTCCATTGCTTCGCGTCAATCTGCTTAAGAATAGACTTGCCATCGGCCTTCAATTCAAAATTCGCACAGTCCGCCATAATATACACGGACACCTTTGTGCCCTTTGGAAGCGGATTCTCCGAATTTATCGTCAAAGCGTAATCCTCACCCGTACTAACCGTTTTCATTAAATAATATGGATATTCATCCACAGGCGGAAGATAGGGGTAATTTTCATAAAATCCTTCCAAACGGCTGCCAACCACCAATCTGTGGGGATAATTCGCAGACAAGCTGTAGGCAAGTCCCAAATCATAAGTATGCTCTACCGTATCAATCATACCAGGAATCAGAAGTACGCGTTTGTCACTGTCACTTTTATTTCCTTCCGATTTCCATATGATGCTTGAAAGTGATTCAACGACACTTCTGAAATTTGAGATATTTTTATCATAATCGTCCGATATGTTATAATTTGGTTCCGCAAAAAGTTCAAATGAAAGATAAGTGTTCGGTATTTCCTTGTATCTTGCAGAAAGTACCGAATAAAGGTTTTCAACAGTTTTTTGCTCGGATGGCAAAGAAAAATAGCCGGCACCGCCTGTCGAACCGATATTTTCCTCGTCGCTGCTGGTGCCCCATTTTCCGGGCAAACCAATTAACGAAAGCTGTAAATGTACATTATGTTTTATACTCCAGGATAGCAGTTCATCAAGACGTTTAAGCTCCGACTCGTCAATTTGATTCACATCGCCTGGTTTGTGCAACCGTGAAAAGCTGTATAACAGACGCAAGTAGTTCTCATTGTTGTCTTCCAGCAATTCAAATGTAAATTCACGGATGAAGCCCATATCCCCCTGAAAAAATATGGATGTATACTTATTGCTGTCCGCGTATGTGCCTACCCAATACGGCAGCAATTTATTTGTCGCTACGGGCAGTTTAGTCGGGGCAGAGAGCATTTTATCGGTAATAATTGTTTTGTCATAGTCTTGTGCCTTTGCTTCCGATAAGCTTATGTATTCAGGGGCGGCAGCTTGAAACTTTGTTGGAGCAGGCTGTGCGTTCGCTGATACTAATTTACGATCATACACGTAAGCACCGCCGTACTGCTCACCGTTTATTTCCGCTTTCCACGAAACCACAGGCCGGAAGGTCTTGTAGCTTACTTCCGCAACCTGCGGTATCGTAACCGAATTAAGCTTATTCAGCTTTTTTAACGGAGCTACGTCTCTCGTGTCCGTACCGTAAAGTCCTACCCTGGTTAGCTTTGGTAAGGCTGAAACCGCCGAAATATCACTCATCTTAGTCCCGTGGATATCCAGATCCTCTAGGTTCACACATTTTTTTACGAATTCAAGATTATCGATATCGCTATTATAAATCGACAGCGTTTTTAGTGATTTGATATTCAGCGCGGGAAAGTCGCTGGCATCCGTCACATCCAATAATAGCAAAAAGTTGATATTCAAGGAATTGAGTGCGGCTTCATCCGCTTTTGTCAGTCTACTAATCTGCAGGCCGACCAGCTTTTTAACATCTTTTACAAAGCGGAGGTCTTTATACTCTGCACCAATTAAGGATAGGCTATCTAAATTAGGGAAATAGGATTTCAGGTTTTTTAAGTCCGTAATAGCAGTGCCGTCAAGGTCCAGCATGGAAATATTCGTACCACTGATTTGTTTCAGCGATGTTACCCTGGAATCCGCAAGGCTTAGTCCCCATAAAGCCGGGAGAGTTTTTACTGTCCCGATGCTTTCCACGGGATTATAATCCAATCCCAAATACTGCAAGGTCTTTTGGTTTTTTAACGGTGACAAATCTGACACATGGTTTGATGTCAGATTCAATGATTGCAGATTTGTCAGGCAGGCGAGAGGGGAAATATCAGTTATCTGCTGACTCTCAATTTTAATCTGTTCCAGCTTGCGGAAGTTTTTAATATCATTTAAGTCATAGATATCAAAACCCATTACACCCCAAGAGAAATTTGAAGAATCATCCCAGTCCGATAATTCCTGATTTGCGGAAAATCCGATGAACTTCACCTTATCAAGCTTTGCCCAGCTGAACTTTTCTGTTTTGCCCATTTTTAGCTTGGTACGGGCCCAGCTTTCGATAAAGAAATTAGTAAACGTGGGTGAGGTCGTCAGCAGAAGATTTTTTCCCGCCATGTCGTAGCTTGTAAAAAAACCGATGACATCCGCCAGCGCCGTGAGCTTAAACCAACTTTCAGAGTTAATTGTGTATGCAGGAACGGTGACCGTTCTACCGTCGACCTTGATATTTCCACTCAGCTTCGTAGCTGTTTTATTGGTCTTGGGCAGGGCGGCCAGCTCTCTGCCATTTTTAGTGTAATTTGTACCGCGATTCAGCGACACGGAACTGCCGCTGCTTTCATAGCTGAATTTAAACTCCGTACCATTTAAGAGTAAAGCGATATCGCGCAGTCTAAAATAATCCTCACCATTAATGCGCCAGGTAGGTGCGGCTGTGGACTTTCCGTCGACCTTCAGCACTATCGGGGACGGCTTCGCGGCAGTAGTAGTAGCACCTGCCGCAGCCTGCGGGACCAGCGTTACTGCAAAGACCAGTGACAACAAAATTGCGGCTAGACGTTTCATAAAATTCTCTCCTTAATCTTCCTTGGAAGGTAGCAAATATAGAATGTATATGGTTATTTTATACTTATTCTTATTAAAAAGTCAACCTTCACGAGCATATATTTCTTGTCCTACTGTCAGGTTACTGATTCCTTCTTCCGCTCCTTGCCATATCCCCTCGCACAAACCGTTGTAAAATAAATAATTCGAGAATATACTATTATTTGTCTGCTATCCATTAAGTAACAATACATCATTGACTACTTGAAATTGTGCTTGATATTAGATTCCTGGATCACTGCAGAGATGAATTAACAAAAGAATATTTTGGCAGATGTCTGGCAGATATATTTCGGAGATCTAAAGAATATTAAATTCACATACAGTATTTATAAAAAGCAAAAAGCCTTGTAAACTCAACATTTACAAGGCTTTTCCTTAACGCATTAGACGGGACAGTTGAACAGGGTTCAAGTCCCTGTCTACGTTATCAAATTATTTACTGCAGTCGAAGGGACTTGAACCCTCACTCCCTTACGAGAACTAGAACCTGAATTCTATGAGTGGGTTTTAGGGATTATTTTGTGTTGGAAGAAGCCTTATTTTGTGGAGTTATTCCAGCTTGGATTATTTTATTTATCATTATTTCTATTGCTTTTTATTGTGGTTGCATTTCAATTGCATTCCAAGAAAGGCAATTTGTTAATCTTAATACTGGATTTAAGACAACAATTTTTATACAGATACATTGCTATTAATGAATTTCTCCTTTATTCACTAGATGATTGACAATCAAGATTTCTTTTGCAATATCATGAGAACTTGAGAATAGATAATTATATGAGTATTTAAATGTTTCAAAATTTATTTCTTTAACTTCCTGAATACTTATATCTTCTACAAGCCTTCTGTATCTTCCCCATGAACCAAATAAGCAAATCTTTTGTGTTAAAGGAAATGTCACTTGAACGCTTGGACTACTTGAAAAACCACAGAATCTATAATTTAAATTCTCAGGGTCTTTAACAACAACAGGATTATCAGAAGTAATAAAACTTATTTCCTTGGGAGCTATGAGTAATGACCAATCCATTCTGAGCAAGAAATGACTTGCGGTATCAGTTATGAATATAACCGAATTCATAGGGAACTGTGACGGTAATTTTGTAACATCAACTATATCAATTGGTATTACTGATTGATCACCTTTTCGTACAATATCAGTATACATATCTTTGTATTTTGGAATTCTTGTTCTCATGGAAAGAACGAATTTACACAATTGCATGCGGTCACTTTTTGATATGTATTCTAGCTTTATCAATTTTCTATATACCTTAGCTGTTTCTGTTTCGATTTGTTGAAATTGATCCTCTATTGCGGAAGATAAATTGCCTTTCACATCCACTAAATCATTGAATCCTTTTTCGAAAGCAATATTTTTAGGAGCCTTGTTTTTAATAGATTCATTTGCACGACCATAGACCCAACCCATACATATGGCTTATGCATTGGTGGTACATCTGTATCTGAAAAATAATTCAAATAGAATTGTGGTATATAGTGCTGATTTCTTTTTTCCATATTTACCTCATATTGAATAGCATAATCTGTGAAAATGGCTTCAATTCATGTAAAGCTTATCCGCCTTTGTTAAACTATATTTCCCCACAATCTTTCAACACAATCTTCAAAAACTCATGCAGTGAAAAATCCGGATTATCATAATATTCAGTAGAACCTATAAGATGGCAGTCTGTCTTCAATTTGCCAGATCGAATTTTATCAGCTCTTTCAATTGCGCTTTTAACTTCGTGAAGAGATATCTGACTTAATATTTTTTCCATGGCTGTTTTTGTTTTTATATCAGTTGTCAGTGGAAGATTGTATATCTGCCTCACAGTTGAAACATAAGCATTATTACTGCTAACTGGTCTACTAAAATCTTCCTTATGGAGAATTAACCATAAATCAAAGTTAACATTACTGAAGGCATGATACACCTTTTTACCGTTTTTTGTGTTGTGGCTTTTCTTGTGTAGACTATTGCAGATTTCGATATTGTCTTTAAATTGTGATTCTTCAAAGTCAAAATCAAAAAGACAGGCATTATCATATTCAGTATAACTTTTGTAAAGTTTTCTTGCGTTTCCTTCGGATGTATTGAAAGTTACTACACGCTGAGGCATCTGTTTTAGTAATGAAGAAAGGTGCTTAAGATACAATTGTTCCTGTTGCCCTTCACATACACAGAGATAGGTTTTTCGGTATAAAGCCATTACTCACCCTCCTTTACGCTAGAGACAAACAATTTTGCAAAATCAATATAAGGTAGAGTTCCGTATTTCCCCTTGAAATAATTGAGAAGATAGTTCTGATCATTCCTTACATCAGTAGAACCAAAATCAGCTAATGAATAGATGATACTTTCGAAGGTGTCTTTATCCTTCTCTACAAACTTAATCTGGTCACGACGGAAAATCTGATTGTTTAAGTAGATAGGATTATGAGTAGTAAAAATTAATTGAGATCCGCTAGTATTTAGAGATGAATCATTAAACAATGAAATGATTCCCTTTACTAATTCAGGATGAATGGCAGCATCAAATTCATCGAGTACAAATACACCACCCTTTGAAAATAAACTTTCAAATGGAAGTGCAAAGTCTAAGAGCTTTAATGTACCTCGTGATTCCATTAGTTCGGCTGGAATTACTACGTTTTGATCACCAGATTTATAAATGGAAACCAGTTGCATATTTGGTGAATGCTCATCGTCGGATTTATTAGATTTTAATAATATACTTTGAGGACCGAAATCTGCGTTTCTTGCAAAACCATCTAAGATATTATTCCATATCATAAAATTCTTATCTGACTTTTCAGATGAAGAAAAGGTCAGATTGGTTTTCTTTAATGTAAAATCGCTTACTACGAGTAGTTTGTTTTTAAAAAAGTCGATAACTTTCTCGGCAATCTCGTTACTTATTACAGTCTTAAAAGCCCCTGGAAGCAGTAAATCAGTCGGACTCAGATTTTTGTTGATTTTTAATTCGAAATCCTGAAGAAGTTTATCTGTATATTGAATGATAGACAAAGCCTTCTTATCTTTATTAAATTCAACTTTACTATCATTTCTTTCAAAAATTTGTAGCTGTTTTTTATCGTGTAAGATATATAATTTTTCGGACATTATTTGACGATTTCCTTTTTCGAAACGACTTACCATGATTTCAAAGGAGTAGATAAAATGGCTACCGGCATTCATGAATTCAACCTCAAACATCATCGGCATCTGATCTGTTGTATGAGCGAAAGGATATAGTTCTAAATTATTCAAATCAGGAGATATGGCATCTATTGATCCTAGTAAGAGGATATCCCTCATTACGGATAGAGACATAATAATATTAGACTTACCACTAGCATTTGCACCATATATAACGGCAGAGGGCAGTATACGTAGATTATCCTTACGGATAAGAGTATCATTAAAGGTGCGCTGGATACCTGCATTCATAGTGAGGGTGGTTTGATTCTTAAAAGAACGAAAGTTATTAAATGTATAATTAATTAACATCTGCATATCCTCCTATATGATTGTGGATAAAATTCAATAGATATAATATATTATAACCATATATTTATAAAATGCAACTTAGTTGAGAAAAAATCTCAAAACGCTACTCAAATCAACAAATGAAAGCGATTCAAAATCATTTAACTATTTCTCATTTTATTTGTACTATATATTACAATTAGACAAAAACATTGACAACTTATGGAAAATGAAGTATTTTTAAGTAAAGAACATATTTATCAATATGTTCTTTACTAACTCACAGGAGGGTAGTATATGAGAGCTAGATTTACTTTATTAGGTTGTATTTTGTATCTATCTAATTTTATTGGTTTAATAATACTTATAATTTTATCGGTTATTGATAAAACTATTTATGGTGATTATGGTAATCAATTTAGTGGCTTTTTATATATGAATAATTTAATTGACTTTTTTTATTTCTTTATAATATTACAAATTATTGGAATTATTTTAGTGTTAATTCCAGCCCCTTTCATAACAAAAAAGAGTGAATAATTAAAGTAGTTGCTTATTATTGGAGATTCTCCCCAATACAGATATATAAGGGGGATTAAATAGGGGAAACGATACTTGTTGGTTTATTCCATCAAACAAATTTTTATTGGGGTTAAAGACTAAATGTAATTAGAATGGAAAGTGGCTAAAATCATGGAATAACAGATTTGGTTTTAAGAGAGCTATATTGATAGATTAATCAGTATCCTTAACAAGGAGTGATTTTTGTTAAGGGTACTTTTCTTTATAATATACTGTTTTAGATAAAGGTTTTAAAAGAAGTAAGAATGTATTAATGGTTTTTCTTCAGTTATAATTCCGAGGAAAAAAACAAGGCTTTCAGAGTTTATGAATACTCTGGAAGCCCTGTTTTCGCTATATGCAATTGAAGGGACAGTTGAACAGGTTCAAGTCCCTAATCTACATTTTTCAATTATTTACTGCAGTCGAAGGGACTTGAACCCTCACTCCCTTACGAGAACTAGAACCTGAATCTAGCGCGTATGCCAATTCCGCCACGACTGCATATTCCGCTTTTTTACTTGCGGAACGAATTTGATTATAACATACTAATTTTTTATTTTCAATACATAAATTATACGCTAACCTTCTTTTCTAACATCCAAGCTGTACTAAGATAAGTTAACACAGTAAAAGCAAGAATATATAAGCTTTGGAGAGAATAAATGATAGCATAATATTTATTCATTTCAACCCTATTTCCAAATATTAAGTCAGCAATATAGTTATAGAATACATTGATTATAATGAAAATTATTAAACTGACAAATCCTTTGAATTTCTTATTTGCTAGGAAGGTTGCACTTAAGGTAATGGAGAAAAAAGCGATTGTTATGGTGCAGATCCAAACAGTTGTAACCAGGGCTAGTATGGATAAAACACCAGGTACATTGATTTCTAATTGGAATAGCTCTTGGAGAATTTTTGCGCACATCGTTTTGAAATCTGCTAAGGCTACAAATTTAGCAACCAATACTGCCATATTTAAAGCAAATACGCCGAAGAAGACAAGACTTGCTACTATAATTTGAATTGCTGCTGCGGCAACCTTGGCACCTACAATACGATAGCTAGTATTTGGTGTAAGGAAGAGCATATAGCTGCATTTATTCTTTAAATCATTTGAATAAGTTATGATTGATTCAAAAGCCATGAAAAACATAGATCCATAAGTAAAGACAACCAATATTCCCATGGAAATAGCTAGTATTTTTTCTTTGGAGAATATGACTCCAAAAAAGAATAATAGTTCAATTAATCCGATAAGCAACAATATAACACCCTTTGAAGCGGCCTGTTTTCTAAATTCATACTTCATTAATTTCAACATGTTAAAATTCCCTCCTATTATGCATATATTTCTTTGTAGATTTCTACGATGGACTTACCGCGTGCGGCTCTCAGTTCTTCTGCATTACCAATTAGCTCAAGAGAACCGTTTTTAATATAAATTACGTGATCAATTATTTTCTCTAATTCATCTACCAGGTGACTAGAGAGTAATATCGTAGAATTTTCTCTTGCCTCTTCCAAAATGGTCGTAATTATTTTATCTCGCGCAATGATGTCAATTCCATTTAATGGCTCATCTAACAAGTACAATTCTGCCTTTCTGGCTAAAGTTGCTGCAATCTTTAGCTTGGCAGCAAGACCAGAGGATAAGTCTTTTGCTTTATCTTTCATATTTAAATCCATTCTACCAATCAACTCTTTATAACGTTCCATACTAAAATCTTCAAAAAAATCTTCATAATAGGTTCCTACATCAGCCACTGTCATGTAGTTATAGAAGAAGGGTTCGGTAGACATATAGGCCACCTTTTTCTTTGACTCCACACCAATTGGCATACCCTTATAGGTAATGGTTCCACTACTTGGTTTTACTAATCCTGCTATCATCTTCATGAAGGTTGTTTTACCACTTCCGTTTGGTCCTAGTATTGCATAGATTTTTCCTTCATCAAGCTCAAGACTGACACCATTTACAGCTGTTTTGCTAATATACTTTTTTACTAAGTCTTTACATTGTACGATCATCGTTCTCTCTCCAATCTTAAATTTACTCACACATTTTGTTGTTTAACTTTTAAACTACTTGTTTTGAATTATTTTTATTATTTCCTCTTTTGAAAATCCGAGATTCTTCATTCCCTCCATAAAATTATTGAGTAAAGAATTTGCCATCTCTTCTCTAATACATTTGATTTTTTCTACATCCAAAGTAACATAAGTACCTATTCCTCTTTTTGTAAAGCATAGTTGGGCTAATTCCAATTCATTATAAATACGATTAGCGGTATTTGGATTAATTTTGTACTTCAAAGCTAAATCTCTTCCGGAGGGTAGCTTCTCTCCCAACGCTAAGTCTCCGGTGATGATATCCTTTTTTATATCGTTAATAACCTGTATATAAATCGGAATATTGTTATCAAATTCCATATTCTACCTCCTTTACGTAATTTGATTTCTATATGATTACTCCCTCGTTCTAGTGAACTAGTTATATAGTACACTAATTAATTATATCTGTCAATCACTATTTGAAAATTATTTAAAAAAAAATCAGAGTGTCACAAGTCCCATTCAGACTGCAGTTATGAATATATCGTGTTATTTATTTATAATACGATATCGGATTTATAACATACTAATAAAAAATAAAATAATTAACGGAGAAAGTATTGACATCTTTACTGCATGGTATTAAAATTACTATCATATTCCTCGATAGCTCAATGGTAGAGCACACGGCTGTTAACCGTGGGGTTGTTGGTTCGAGCCCAACTCGGGGAGTTTTTTATTTGCGAAAAAGCTATGAAAACATGCGTTGTATTTCGAAGAAAATTTGTGCTATGTATGCGCGATTATTTGGCAAGATAGAGAAAGCCAAAGTTAATTGCGCAACTGAGCATAAATTTCAAGAAATATAGCGCATGTTTTTATATTTCTGTATAAATATTTGCCTACTTGCTAAATATAATCTTGAGAAATCTTGGATAGAAATTTATTTCACGAGGTGTATAGAGATGGATAGAATATGGAAAGCAACAGGTAATTTTGAATGCAATGGTTCAGAGCGAGGTGAATCTTTATGGGTGCAGGAGAAATATCGTTATGGCGAAGATATGACGAGCAGCCAACAAATACGAAAAGAGATAAAACCAAGGTTGCAGGGAGATAATAAGATAGATGTTGTAGTGATTGGGGCGGGAATGGCAGGAATTCTAACTGCTTATATGTTAAAGGAACAGGGCATATCCGTGGTTGTATTAGAGTGCAAGAAAATAGGGGAAGGAATGACGAAGAATACAACAGCCAAGGTTACATCCCAGCATGGGCTGATTTATAATAAACTAATCAAGTATAAAGGTGAGGAAAGAGCAAGAGAGTATGCACTCGCCAATCAATACGCGATACAGAAATATGAGGAAATTATTCAGAAACGAAACATTGATTGTGATTATGAAGTGTTACCCAACTATATCTATACACTTGATAATGAAACTAGCATTAAACAGGAAGTAGATGCAGCGAGAAAGCTTGGGATACCAGCAGTTTTCACAAAGGAAACAACGCTTGCCTTCAAAGTAATGGCAGCAGTGCGGTTTGATCGCCAGGCTCAATTCCACCCACTCAAATTCCTAGATGCGATAGCAAAGGATCTTACTGTCTATGAAGATACGATTGTAAAAGAGATACGAAAGGATGGACTGATTATTACGGACAATGGAAGTGTCAAAGCGAATTCCATCGTAATAGCAACGCATTATCCTTTTATTAACGCACCTGGTTTTTATTTTCTAAAGCTTCATCAGGAGCGCTACTATGTAGCCGCACTAGAGGGAATCAGCGGGGGGAAGCTGCCTCGCCTAGATGGTATGTATCTGGATGCAGATCCACAAGGGTTTTCTTTTCGTAATTACCAGGATTATCTTTTACTAGGAGGAGGTAGTCACAGGTCGGGAGAATATAATCCCGTGAATGCCTATGCCAAGATAGAAGAGGCAGCAAAGAAATGGTATCCAAACGCAACAATCAAATATACCTGGTCAAATCAAGATTGCATGACACCGGATTCAGTTCCCTATATTGGTAGATACTCTACGAGCCTTCCAAATCTTTATGTAGCCACAGGTTTTAATACCTGGGGTATGACAAGCTCTATGGTATCAGCGATGATTCTTAGTGATATGATTCGTGGAAAAGAAAATGCATTTCAAAAAGTATTTTGCCCGCGTAGGCTTATGTTCTCTGGCAGCGCAAAAGTATTAAAGGATGTAGCTGTTAGTACGATTAGCTTACTATCAGAATTACTGAAGATTCCTCGTAATAAGCTAGAGGAAATTCCAGCCGGACACGCAGGGGTAATTAGAGAAGATGGGAAAAAGATTGGGGTATACAGAGATCAGTATGGAAATTATTATTATGTCAGCACGAAGTGTCCACACCTTGGGTGTAGCCTAGAATGGAATCAAAATGAATTGACTTGGGATTGTCCATGTCATGGATCTCGGTTTGATTATCATGGGAATTTGATTAATAATCCAGCCATGAGAGATACCTTTGATGCATGTCAAAGAAAGAAGTAGGTATCCTAGATCAATATTTAAAAGGGGACTGTTACCGAGGCCTCGAAAAAGTCATTTAATAACCTGAAAAGGATCTTTTTTAGAGGCTGCCGCAACAGCCTCTATTTTTCATGACATTTGTTTTGCGTGCCAAATTATATTGTTTTCTACAATTTCTATGTCGATATAGAACGCTCTAGAATGAATAAAGCACATGGAATAGTAATACTGCAATATTATAGAGATGAGTGATGCGGCATGCAGTTTATTGCGATTAAAACACAGGGAAAAATATGATTAAAACTTGAAAAATAGAAAAAGGGAACGTATACTAATAAATACATGGAAATATTTTACATTAATAGGAGGAGGAATAGGAAAAGACAATTATGAAGAAAAAAAGTAAAGTTATTCCAAAACTATGTTTGGTATCATCATCAGGTGGACATTGGGAACAATTACAAAGTCTTCAAACTTTACTAGACAAATATGATGGATTCTATGTTACTGAAAAAACAGTATTTGAAAGTAAGGCTGATTATTTGATGAAGCAAACAGACTTAAGAGATAAAAGCATGCTTCCAAAGATGCTATACAATATGATAAAAACAATTATAATCTGGTACAAAGAAAAACCAGATTATGTGATAACAACAGGAACAATGGTGGCATATCCCTTCTACTTACTGGCCCGCTTACATAAAAAGAAATTTGTTTTTATAGAATCATTTGCATGTGCGAATACGCCAACGAAAGCTGGTTTAAAAATGCACAAGCATTCTGATTTATTTATCGTTCAATGGGAAGCACTGACAAAATTTTATGATAATGCAATCTATGGGGGGTGTCTGTATTGATATTTGTTTGTGTTGGATCAAGACAATATCAATTTAATCGGCTCCTTAAAAAACTAGATGAACTCGTGGAGCAAGGTCTGATTAAAGAGGATGTGTTTGCACAAATTGGAGAATCTGATTATAAACCAAAGTATTATAGTTACAAAAAATTTATCACACCGGAGGAATATGATCAGTATATTAATCAATCGATATTAGTAATTAGCCATGGAGGTTCCGGCTCCGTTATTAAGGCATTAAAGGCAGGAAAGCAGGTAATTGCTGTACCTCGCCTTGCAAAGTATAAAGAGCATATAAATGATCATCAATTGCAAATAGTTGAGACGTTTGTAAGTAATAAATATGTTCTTGCTGTTTATGAGATGGACGAGCTTTATGGTGCAATCAAGGCCTACATGGAGAAAACGGCTGATGTAGTCAAATATGAAAATAGGAATACAGATTCCATTGTTGATAGAATTGATATTTTTATACAAAAAACATTTAAGGGGATCTATGCGCAATGAATAATCTCGTTAAAAATGTTATCTTAACACCACTCAATATCCTATATCAATATAGTCCGAAAAATGCAATTCAAATCATGTTCTATTTAAAGACAGGTCAGAGATTGAACCTTAAAAATCCAAGTTTATTTAATGAAAAACTGCAGTGGATCAAGTTATATGATAAAAATGAATTAATGCCGATCTGCGTTGATAAGTATGAAGTTAGACAATATATTAAAGATTGTGGTTGTGAAGAAATCTTAAATCATTTGCTCTGGGAAGGGTTTCAAGCAGAAGAAATTCCCTTTGAGAAATTGCCAGAACGATTTGTGATTAAGGTTACGCATGGACAAGGCTTTAATATTATTTGTAAGGACAAAAAGGATCTAAACATTCCAAAGACAATTAAGAAATTAAAGCGTTGGTTACATGCAAAATATCTTCCTTGCTATGGGGAATGGTTTTATGGAAAAGTAAAACCGAGAATTATTATTGAGGATTTTCTGGGTAGTGGACAAGAGGATACGCCGAATGATTATAAGGTGTTTTGTTTTCATGGAAACCCAAAAATAATTGATGTACATGTAGATAGATTTACCCATCATAGGAGAAACATATACAATTTAGAATGGAACAGGATAGAAAATGTGATTCTGAAATATCCGAATGATAGGAATCTGTCCGTTGAAAAACCGAAGGTATTAGAACAATTATTAACGTATGCAAGAAAGTTATCGGAACAGTTTATGCATGTTAGAGTTGATTTTTATATTATAGATTCAAAAATTTATTTTGGAGAATTGACCTTTACCAATGGAGCGGGATTTGATTCTATTTCCCCGAAAGAATTTGACGAAATAATGGGCAGCTGGATTGATTTGCGTAAAGGAGAAGAAGTCTAGTATGAAGGACAAATTATTTCAGTTTATAGACAAGCTTTCAAAATATTTTTATTCTATCGTGATGTGGCTTGTCTATAAGCATAAAACAAATTTCATTGCAAAGATACAGAGAGAATAAACAGTGAATATAAAAAAGTAATACGAGCCTATTGGAAGAAATATAACAGGAAAATGGATGTTAGTGATTTCAAGTGGTATAAAACCAAGAACGGCACAGAGAATGTCAAATATATATCGGAACTTTTGTTCCACTCGAGAATAGAACCCTTCTATAATGATATCAAATATAAGGATGCATTTTCTGATAAATGCTATTTCAATCTTTTGTTTAAGGATGTTCCTGTGCCGTATACAATTTGCAAGAATGTGAATGGTACCTTTACCGATGATAACTTCAACTTACTTAATTTCAATGAGGTTATTGATTTATGCAGGAAAGAAAAAGAGATTATAATCAAGCCATCGATCAATTCGAGTGGGGGAAAAGGTATCTCTTTCCTTTCGATGGAGGAGGAAAGCAATCCGCAGGAGCAATTAGAAGCTACACTGAAAAAATATAATAAAAACTTTGTAGTACAACGAATCTTAACCCAACAGGAGGAGCTAAGAAAGATAAATAGCACATCCTTAAATACCGTAAGAACCCTTTCTTTCTTATATAAAGGAAAGGTGTCAATCCTATCTTCTTTTTTAAGGATGGGTATAAACGGAGCGAGGTTAGATAATCTTTCGTCGGGTGGCATCAATGTTGGAATTGATGAAAATGGAGCTTTCAATTCGGTTGCTTATGATAAGGATGGTAATAAATTCAGTCAACATCCCAGTGGTTATGTGTTTGAAGGAAATAAGATGCCTTCTTATGACAAAATAAAGGAAAGCGTAAAAAAATTACACGCACGCTTTGGACATTTTGGGTTGATTGGCTGGGACATCGCAGTGAATGAAAATAGCGAACCTGTATTTGTCGAGTTTAACTTAATTGATACCGATCCACAACCACATCAATTGGCAAATGGCCCGCTGTTTAAGGAACTAACAGATGAGGTACTAGATGAGGTTTTTGGAAAGAAAAAGAGAAGGGGGTGAGTGTAATGATCAAGGTGCTGATAATCAATACGGTTGGGATGGGATTTGATGGCATTACCAACAGCATTATGAACTATTATCGTTTCCTAGACAAGTCAGATATGCAGATTGATTTTGTAGCGACGAATGAAGTCGACGATCGATTAACAAATCAGATTGAATGGAATGGTGGAAAAGTTTATGCACTTTTCATGCGCAATAAAAACCCTTTTCAGTATATCAAAGAATTAACAAAGATTATTAAGGATGGAGAATATGATATTGTGCATGCACATGGGAATAGTTGCACGTTGCAAACGGAAATGTATGCTGCAAAAAAAGGTGGAGCAAAAGTAAGAATAGCACATAGCAGGAATACTACTTGCTCTCACAAAATCTTTCATCGCATATTGCGACCATTTTTTGATAGAACCTATACACACGGCTTCGCCTGTGGAGTAGATGCAGGAAAATGGTTATTCGAAGATAAAAGATTTACCGTAATTACAAATGGAACTGATATTGAGAAGTTTTCTTATAAGAACGAGATAAGGCAAGAGTATAGGAAGAAATATAATCTTGAGGGTAAAAAAGTAATTGGACATGTAGGTTCTTTTTTCTATCAAAAAAATCATGATTTTTTAATTGATATATTTTATGAGTTAACGAAAATGGATTCAGAATGTGTTCTTTTTCTAATGGGTGATGGAGATTTAAGGCCAGAGATAGAAAGTAAAGCGAAGGAGCTTGGAATCTACGATAAAATCATTTTCACAGGAAAAACCTTAGAAGTACCACAATTATTACAAGCCATGGATGTAATGGTTTTGCCCTCTCGGTTTGAAGGATTGCCTAATGTCGCAATCGAATGGCAGATTGCGTGTTTACCAGCCATATTATCAGACAAGATAACAAGAGATGCAAAAATAACGGAGTTGGTAGAGTTTATGGGTTTGGGAGAAGGAGCCAAAGCTTGGGCAACAAAAATTAATGATATCAAGATAATTGATCGGCAAATAATAAGTGAGAAAATAAAATATACAGTGCGTTTTGCAGGCTTTGATATTCAGGATAATGCGAAAGAACTGAAAAGGTTATATGGCAGTTTCATTTAACAAAAAAGTACATAGAAACATTTATATAATTAAAGGAGCATAAAATGACGAAAAAGGTGATCTTCGTTAGCAATATCGTCGGTAATGGCGGCGCCGGACGAGTGATGAGCGTAATAGCAAATTATTTATCAGATAACGGTATTGATGTTACAATTTGTTCTTTTTTGGATAGCCGTGATACCTACGAGATAAACCAAAAGATCAAAACTATTTTAATACACCCCAAAAATAAAATAACTACCTTTAAAAAAATGGAAAGAATTCTATTGCTCAGGAAAGTATTTAAAGAAAATCAAGATGCAAGCATAATATCCTTTGAGTATTTTGTAAACCTTCAGACATTAATAGCAGCTCTATTTTTAAAGAACCGGGTTATTATATCGGAAAGGAATGACCCAAAACAATTAGATAAAAGAAAGATAATGAAAATTGCTAGAGACCTATTATATCGACTTACCGATGTTCTTGTTTGCCAAACACCGGAGGCGAGGAAGTATTTCACAAGAGCAATTCGTGAGAAAGCAGTTGTAATACCAAATCCTATCTTGCCGAATTTACCCGAGAAGTACATTGGTCAGCGAAAAAAAGAGATTGTAAACTTTTGCAGACTGGAACCACAGAAGAATTTGAAAATGCTGATTGATGCATACCATCTCCTATATAAAGAGCATCCAGACTATACCCTTACGATTTATGGAGATGGAAGTGAAAAAGAAAAGTTAATTAATTATATTAGAAAAATCGGGCTGTATAAGAAAATAAAGATTCATGGTTTCACTTCGGATATACATAAAAAGATTAATCAATGCGCTATGTTTGCGTCTTCTTCCAATTACGAAGGTATCTCGAATTCAATGCTAGAAGCACTGGGAATGGGGTTGCCCTCTGTGGTTACCGACTGTCCTTGTGGCGGTGCAAGAATGTTTATCAAATCATATGAAAATGGAATCCTGGTACCGGTAGGAAATACCCATTCTTTATATGCAGGAATGAGGTATTTGATAGAAAATCCTATCGAAGCAGAAAAGATATCAGAAAATGCGGTGAAGATGGCAAAAGCTTCCGCCGCTGATAAAATAAATTTAGAATGGTTACGATTATTATGACGAGGAAACTTATTGTTCTCAATAAACAAGATACTTTCTGTACTAGTATTTTCTTTCTATTTCTATATTTGAATTTTGTTGCTAATTTTACAATGTATTCCGATCTTATCACTGCTGTTTTTATAGGAGTCACCGCATACTTTTGTTTCATAAAAAGAAAAGTTTATTTCTCTTTCTATTTTTTAATTGACCTTGTATTTATCGCTTATAGTATTTATCAAATCAAGTCAGGGATAGCAGTATATCCTTCCATGTCACAAACAATGGTAAGTACGCTTGTTAAGTGCGTAATCATTAATTGGGCTACGGTTAGTTTTATTGTGTTAACAAATAATATGAATAAAGTACTTACTATTTACGTATACGCTATGTTTTCAGGCGTAATCACATTTTTTATCATTGGTTGGAGAACCTTATTAAAGGGGCGTTTTTTGCAAGATACAACGGTAAGTTTTCTGGGTGCAAAAGTAAGCATCCATTCAAATACGGTTGGACTCGTTGCTGCATTTGCTTTTGTATTTGCTATCTTTTTATTTTTTGACAAGGATAAAAGAAAATGTCTATTCATTTGTAGTCTCCTATTGATGTGCATTTTATTAACCGGGTCACGCAAATCAATCATATTAGCTGCTGCTGGATTAATTGTTTTAATGAAGTATATGAATCCAAACATGAAATTCGGAAAAGTTATCATAGCCACAATTATAATTTCGGTAGGGTACGTAGTGCTGATGAAGATTCCTTTTATCTATGATATTGCAGGTTCAAGAATAGAAAGTACATTTCATTATTTTTCCACAGGCACAACACAGGAAAGTTCCATGCTAACTAGAAATCGGTTAATTGAAGTAGGACTAAAATATTATGACAAAAGACCAGCAACAGGGTATGGACTTGACAATTATAGAATAATTGCAAATAATAGTGATCTTTATGCACATAACAACTTTATTGAAATCTTATTTAGCAGCGGGATGATAGGATTCTATATTTATTATAGTAAATATGTATTTTTGTTTATTAGTCAACTTACTTTGAAGATAAAGAAAGAGGATCAGTATTTTATTACAGCTAGATTGCTCCTGTGTCTGTTTATTATATTTACGGTTTTTGAATATTGGGTTGTATCCTATTATGAGAGAAAATTTATGATAATCCACATGTTTATTTTGGGATTCCTACAGATTTATAAGAACGATACAGTTAAGAATGAGGCTAATGTAACTCAGTAGGGAAGGAAAGAAAGTGAGCTAATTATATGCATTCTATTTACAAAGTTTTCGTATATATGAAAAATCCGAACAAATTGATCAATTACTTTGGGTCAAGAGGATGGATGAAGTTTATTCCTGATCGAATTTATTTAAAGATCATTTATCGTGCAAGAATGGGTAGTAAGCTAAAGCTTAGCAATCCCATCACCTTCAATGAAAAAATCCAATGGCTGAAGATTTATAACAAGAATCCTGTGTATACACAATTAGTTGATAAATACGAGGTTAGAAAACACATCGAGGAAACCATTGGGAAAGAATATTTAATTCCCTTGCTAGGCGTTTATGATAGCGTTGATGAGATTGATTTTGATGCTCTTCCGAATCAATTTGTACTGAAATGCACCCATGATTCAGGTAGCCTAGTGCTATGTAAAAATAAAAAAGAACTTGATATTCCGGCTATTAAAAGGAAATTAAATAACAGCTTAAAAAGAAATTACTATTATACAGGAAGAGAAAGACCATACAAAAATGTAAAACCAAGATTAGTTTGCGAGAAATATATGGAGGATGAATCAGAAACAGAGCTGAAAGATTATAAATTCATGTGTTTTGACGGGAAAGTAAAATGTTCTTTTGTATGCACAGACCGTAGATCGAACGACGGATTAAAGGTAACATTCTTTGATCTTAACTGGAAAGAGATGCCGTTTACCAGGCACTATCCGAAAAGTCAAAGGGCGATAACAAAGCCTCTTGAATATAATCGAATGATTGCGTTATCTGAAATACTATCTAAGGGAATACCCTTTGTTCGATTGGATTTTTATGAAATTGATGGAAAGATATACTTCGGGGAATTTACGTTTTCTCCGGGTAGTGGAATGGAAGAATTTTCACCAGCAAATTACGATGAGCTCTTGGGAAGTTGGATTACAATACCAGAGGTTTATATTTAAGGAGGGATTCCGATCAAACGTATTTTATTTAGTATTTTAGTTCCAGTATATAATGTTGAAAACTATTTGGAGAAATGTATTCAGTCCGTACTGGATCAGACCTACGCTCATTTTGAAGTCATTTTAGTAAACGATGGTTCAACAGATACAAGTGGTCAAATAGGGGATAGATTTTCAGTACTTGATGAAAGAATTAAAATTTATCATCAAACAAATCAAGGGCCTATTATCGCAAGGAGAAATGGGCTAGCAAAGGCAACAGGAGATTACTATTTATTTCTTGACTCAGACGATTACTGGGATATAGATTTATTAGAGACCATACATAAAGCTATTTTGGATTATGACTGCGATATGATCATTTTCAATTACAGAAAAATATTTCCAAACAAAGTGCGTATTAGCAAACCTGTATTTGAAGATCACTCCCTTTTTGATAAAAATAATAAAGAAAAAGTCTTTGAAGAGGTAATTAGAGGCGGCTTCAATAATTTATGGTATAAGGTGATAAAAAGTAACATCCTAGATCAAATGAATTACTCGAAATATCAGAGTGTGAAAAATGGAGAGGATTTGTTACAATCGCTTCCTTTGTTGTATAATGCCGAGAAGATTCTGTATCTTGATAAAGCAATGTATAACTATAATATGAATCCAGCGAGTATAACAAATAATTTTGATATTCATATGTACAAGGATATAGCGATTGTAAGAAGTGCGTTACTTAGCTATATGCAACTACTTAAGATGGACAATAAAGAACATCTCAATGTATTTTATTGTACTTTCGCTAAGAATATTTTGCGCTATATTTCCGACTTGGTCAATTCGAAAGCAAATAAACAGGAAAAAAGAAGAATATTTCATGAAATTAAGAATGCAGCTTTATATGGTGATGCTCTAAACTACATAGAAAGTACTAGCTTTTCTCGTGAATATGGTATTCGTTTTTTCTTATTTAAAAACAAGCGATATCATTTTCTTTTCCTTTATGAAAAAGCATTAATTATACTTAAGAAACTTTATCATCTTAAATTAAGAACAAATAGGAGAGGATTAGTTAATAATGCGTAGTAAAAAAGCATTGGCAAATATAATAGCATCACTGGCATTGCAATTTGTTACAATCATCTGTGGGCTGATTACGCCAAGGCTTATCATAGCGACATTTGGATCAAGTGCAAATGGTGTTGTAGCTTCGGTTTCGCAATTCTTGGGATATATTTTTTTACTAGAGTCAGGTATTGGTGGAGTTGTACAAGCTGCATTATATAAACCACTAGCAAATCATGATGTCCAGACAATCAGTGGTATAGTGAAAGCAACGGAACGGTTTTTTCGGATCATCGCAATTATATTTATTGGATATTTATGTGTTGTAGCTATGGTGTATCCACTCATAGTGAATAAGGAATTTGAATACTTTTTTACTTTTACATTAGTACTGATTATTGGAGCAAGCACTTTCGTACAATACTACTTTGGAATGGCCTACCAAATTGTACTACAAGCGGATCAAAGAGGATATACAACCGCAATATTACGGATATTCACAACCATTATTAACACAATACTAGTGATTATATTAATCAAATTGGGTGCGAATATACATATAGTCAAATTAGGCAGTGTTGCGATTTATATTTTTCGACCAATTCTTATCAATACCTACGTAGTCAAAAAGTATAAAATTATGAAGAACTGCGCGATTAACAACAATGCAATTAAACAAAGATGGGATGGGCTTGGTCATCATATCGCATATTTTTTACACAACAATACGGATATTGTGGTATTAACCTTGTTTGCGAATGTTAAGGAGGTTTCCGTTTATTCAGTTTATTTTATGGTTGTTGCAGGAATAGCAAAATTAACTTCAACATTTTCCTCTGGGTTAGAAGCAGCCTTTGGAAATATGATTGCTAAAAATGAAACAGATGTATTGAATAGAAATTTTAGGATTTATGAATTTGTTTCCTACACGATTACCACAATACTTTTTACCAGTACCGCACTTCTTATTATTCCCTTCGTCTCTGTATATACGAAAGGTATCACGGATGCGAACTATGATAGACCTTTATTTGCATATGTTTTGACAGCGGCTGAGGCAATTTATTGTGTGAGATTTCCGTATCATTCCGTTGTAATTGCTGCAGGTCACTTCAAACAAACGAGAAATGGAGCATTTGCAGAGGCATTCATCAATATTATCTTGTCAGTGGTCCTGGTTAATTTTCTTGGAGTTGCAGGTGTAGCAATTGGTACACTCTGTGCGATGCTTTTTCGAACCATTCAATATGCGGTCTACCTTTCAAAACATATTCTGAAGAGGAGCATTATGCTATTTGTAAAAAGGAATCTAATCAGTGCCATGGCGGTATTTATCATTATTTTAATTGTTAAATTCCTTCCAACAGGGAATATCCATTCCTATGGAGTGTGGTGTAGATATGCGGTTATTGTAACGCCAATAGCAATTACTGTTACCTTTATGATGAACGCAATATTTTACGGGGGGAATTTTAAAGATATTTTATCAATACTGAGAAGACTGAAAAAGAGAGGATAAGTATGTTATGAAAATCGCAGTTGCAGGCACAGGTTATGTAGGTCTTGTTGCAGGGGTATGCTTTGCAGAGGTAGGCCATCAAGTAATGTGTGTTGATATTGATAAAACAAAAGTTGAAATGCTCAAATCAGGCAAGTCACCGATCTATGAGCAGGATTTAGAGGAACTGATGATAAAAAATTATGAAGCAGGTAGGCTTGACTATACAACAGATTATGAAAGTTCCTATAAGGAGGCAGATGCGATCTTTATCGGCGTGGGAACACCGGAACTACCGGATGGATCGGCTAATCTTGAATATGTTGCAAAGGTGTCAAGGCAGATTGCTGAATCGATTGAGAAAGATTGTTTGGTGGTTGTTAAGTCAACTGTTCCAATCGGTACGAATGATAAGGTAGAGCAGTTTATCAAGATTTTTCTTATCAATGACGTTAAAGTAGAGGTTGCCAGTAACCCAGAATTCTTAGCACAGGGAACAGCGATTAGAGATACCTTAAATGCATCTAGAATTATAATAGGAACAGAAAATAAGCATGCAGAAGGTTTGTTACTTAAAATCTATGAACCCTTTGGCATCCCAATTGTCTCTGTGAATCGAAGAAGTGCAGAGATGATTAAGTATGCAAGCAACGACTTTCTTGCGTTAAAAATCTCCTATATGAACGAAATTGCAAATCTTTGCGAGCTAGTTGGAGCAGATGTTGGTGACGTTGCAAAGGGAATGTCTTATGATGCAAGGATAGGTTCAAGCTTCCTCAATGCAGGAATTGGCTATGGTGGTAGCTGCTTTCCAAAGGATACCAAGGCACTCAAATATCTTGCAAGACAGAATGGCTATAAGCTAAAAACAGTTGAGGCAGCAGTTGATGTAAATAAAGAGCAGAAAATCAAATTGTACAAAAAGGCATGCAAGCTACTAATCACTTTTAATGGGTTAAAGGTTGCGGTACTGGGACTTGCTTTTAAACCAGGAACGGATGATCTGCGTGAAGCGCCCTCCTTAGACAATGTGGCACTATTACTAGAACAGGGTGCGGACATTTATGCCTATGATCCAGTTGCATCTGATAACTTTAAGAAAAGATACCCGACCGAGATCACCTATACCAATACCCCGGAAGAAGCCTTGCAGGGAGCGAATGTGTGCTTTATCTTCACAGAGTGGGGAGAAATCAAAGCAATTACGCCCCAAACTTATAAAATGTTAATGAGAACTCCATTGGTGTTTGATGGAAGAAACATTTATAAGCCGGAAGATATGAAAAATGCAGGGGTGGAATATTACTCAATCGGGAGGTAAAATACAGGGGAAAATTTAAATCAAAACTATAGAAAAAAGTATTGCAATTATAGAGTAGGAATGTTATAATCTCTATTGTTCGCAAGAAATTATTATCATAATGAATGTGAATAAATGCAGTCGTGGCGGAATTGGCATACGCGCTAGACTAAGGATCTAGTCCGGGTTTCTGGGTAGGGGTTCAAGTCCCCTCGACTGCAGTTAAAGCCTTGCAAACTCTAGGGTTTGTAAGGTTTTTAATTAAATGAATATGGTAAATCAATAAAAATGGCACGCTAGATTTTTAGGCGTTAAGCGTTAGATTGATATTAACTAAAAAAAGCATATGCGTCTTGTATAAGACGCTTTCAGCATTCAGTGTAATTAGCTTTTTTGTTAGGTGTATTTTTTGCACCTACAAATAAGGTAATTGCACTTTTTTATTGTAAAAAAAGGAGGGGTACGGAAAAGTAAAAGATATTAAGGATAAGAAAAGTAGAAACTTATTAACTAATTCAACATAAAGGAGTAATATATTTTGACAAAACATAAGATTGTTATGAACAATGTAAATGCAGCTATTACATTGAAAGAGGCATTTAAAAAATTTTTGAGAAGTAAGACTGCAGACAACCTTTCATCAAAGACACTTAAAACGTATGAAACACATTATAAGTGTTTCGAGGATTTTTGTGGTGGAAAAAAAATTATTTCAAAAATAGATGACGACACGATTGAGGAATTTAAAGAACATTTAAAAGATACCGGGACGAAAAATTCTCAAACAATTCAAAGCTATATCGGTAGTATTAGAGCATTTTTATACTATTGTATGAAGAAAGGCTTCCTTGAAGAATTTGATATACGGAAACCCAAAGGCGAAAAGAAAGAGAAGGAGCCATATGATGATGATGAGCTGAGAGTACTACTTCAAAAACCGGTAACCGAAAACTTTGTAAAATTTAGAACGTGGGCTTACATCAATTTTGTCTATGGCACTGGATGTAGAATTAATACGGCATTACATGTGAAAATAAAAGATATTGATTTTAATCAAGGGCAGGTGAAATTCAAGGTTACAAAGAGCAAAGCCGATAAAACTATACCTCTACCTAATGCGTTAAGTATCGTTCTTAATGATTATTTGTTGACTAGAGAAGGAGATCCTAATGATTACCTATTCTGCACAGGGTTAGGTGAACAACTGAGTAATAAAGCAATGCAAGAAGCGTTAAAAAAATATAACAACGACAGAGGTATAGAAAAAACATCGAGCCATTTGTTTAGACATGCGTTTGCCAGGGACTGGTTAAAGCATAACACTAATGTATATCTACTTCAAGATGTGATGCAACATCAGAGTATTACAACTACAAGGGGTTATGTGCATCAATATAAGACAGATATGCAAGAAGCATTTAATAATAATAATCCGCTGGATGATATGTATAAGACAATGACTGTAAAAGAAGTACCAAAGAAGAAGGTGCGTATTATAATGAGCACATAATCAAAGATACACTGCGCATATTGCCTCGGTTAAATTGCATTACAGCGAGAAACAAGCACTCAGAAGACTAAGATAGTATTAATGAGCATCGATGGTGTTTGAGTGGCTTGTTTCTTCCTACAAAAGATTTTAAGTAAGAGAATAGGGTTAAGCTCAGCTGTCAAGAGTAATAATTAACTTAGCGTTATTCACGGTTTTATTTTTAATATTAGAGTTGCAAAAATATGACAAAAAAAATAGAATTATACTATATATTTAACTGTAATCAAATTTGTGAAAGGGAATATAGTAATGAGTGCATTTGGGAAAAGACTAAAAATGTTAAGAGAGTTTTTAAGATATTTCATAATCTCAATTAGCCAGAGATATTAAAACAACAAAGTCGATTATATCTAGAGATGAAAAGGGATTAACATTTTCTTCAGCTGATAAAGCACATGTGTTAGCTGAGTTTTTTCATGTTTCACTTGATTGGTTAGCCGGAGATGGTGACATTGATACAGTAAAAATGAATAATAGATACGATTGAAAGGTGGTATAATGAATAATCACATAAGAATAAATAAAAAGTTATTTATACAAGAATACAAATATAGTGATAAAAAAGAATTTGAAGACTTGTATAATAAATCAAAATAACCAAATTATATGGCATTAATAACAATCTGGAATAGAGGAATTGCTATTAATCTTATATATAGATAAATATTTATTTGGAATATTAATGTCGGTTTTATTAGTCTCATTAATTATAGTAAATTAAGTAATAGAGAAAGAGAATTCATGGAGATTTTAGATCTTCCTAGAAAATTCAATGGTATATTTATAAACGATATGAGGATGGGAGTCCCATTTAGACACAAAGGGATAGGAACTCATATAGCAAGTAAAGTTTTCGAAAATAAGAATATTTACATGCTAGATCCGACAGAAGACGGTGAAACGTTTTGGAAGAAGTTTGGATTTGAGTATAATAAAGTAGGTAAGTATGCTGTTATGGATAACAGATAAATGAGAGATTTGGTAGATGCAATATTAATATTTAGATTATTAATAAGGAGAAAATAAACTTATGAAAACATTAAAAGAACTAGAAACAATGAAGAGTACATCTTGTGTTCCATTCGACAATCAGTATAAAGAGTTCTTTTTGTGTTTGGAGGATTATTATATTTCAAAATCAAATGGATTAGAACGTATTAAAAGTGAGTTGAATGAATGGGATGATGAAGCTAAAAAAATAATTGCACATAATTTAATTGAAATAATTTTATCAAGTGGGATTTATGATTTTGATCCAAAAGAAATCATAGAATTAACAATATAGAAGAATCAAATGATGCGTGGAGGATAAGCATGAAAAAGGGAAAATGGTTAGCTATCGTTTCAATTGGCTTTATTATTATAGCTATTGCCATTGGTTGCAATAATAAAAACGAAATAACAAATGTGGCGGCGACTCCAAATGAAAGAGCAGTAAGTACATCAACTTCTGATATACAGGAAAATGCATCTGACGATCAAGTTGAAACTCAAGATATATCAAGTAAACCAGTTATTAAAAATGAACCAAAGGAAGAGTCTACAGAAACGAAAGTTGAAGAAAAACCGAAAGCAACAGCCGACTCCATTGAATATATAGGCACTAAGTATACAATTATAAAAGTTGATGGAGGAGATTTATCAGGTGATAGACAGGCTAATGTAGCTGTCGATACCGGATATGGAGATAGAATATACTGGGCATTTACAAATGAAAATGGACAGCTTGTAAACGTAATTGCTGATATAGTTATTTTACAAGATGATTCAACAGAGCCGGTAAATACTGATGGAAGATATTATGATGATGAAGCTAAAGTGCCGGGAACAGAACAAGACGACTTAGATGAAGGACATGTAATAGCTGATTCGCTTGGCGGTGTATCAAACGCTTATAATATAACACCTCAAAATAGTATATTAAATAGATATGGTGATCAAGCATATATGGAAAAGGTTTTACGTGATGCAGGGGGATGTGAAAACTTTGTAGCAACGATTACTTATCTAGATACAGAAACACAAATACCGTCGCATTACAAATATGAATATGATTTAAAAGGTGAAAGAGTAGTTGACGAATTTGATAATATAAATCCAGATGAAGTTAATATTACACTTGTAACCGAAGCACCTGTTACGGATACAGTAGATAATCAAACAGATTCAATTGCGAACATAGATACCGACGGTAATGGAAAAGTGACAATTGCAGAAGCTAAAGCAGCAGGTTACTCGATGCCTATTCATTCGGATAATTGGTTATATAAATACATGGATGATAGAGATGGTGACGGTATGGTAGGAGAATAATGTCATAAATCGCAATAATACTTTTGAGTAACGATATTTGTTGGATACATCTTTCAAAATATTACAACATAATTTTACGATAAGTAAATAATTAAATACCAGTTGGAGGTTAAATGTTTACGAAGCCAGAATTCTTCCTATTAACTCAGCCATACTATAAAACTCTTAAACAGACAGATGAATTCTTCGAGATTCAATCCATTAATACTGGTCATTGTTGAATGGTAAAAAAGAAGTTATCTAAAAGTGGAATCATGCTATATCATAAGCATTCGCCTGATGTGAAGTACTATCATAAACAAATTGATGTTGTTACAGTAAAAGAAATATTGAAGAAATAATATTGCATGATACATATATTTTGCATGAGTTTTTGAATTCGAATAGTTAATCAAAGGGACTTGTCTCGGCTAGTCTTATACTACGCAGGGATGGAAGCGCGTCATTCTGTTATCACAAATGAATTAGGAAAATAATCATCTTGTGCTGGATTTGGTGGTTTTAGTTCGGGAATAAATACAACAATTGAAGCAACAATTTTAATATATGAAAGATGTATTAAAGCATCTGAATTATAACGAAGGAGATGGAAGATGAGTATAGAAATTGGTGTTATTGAAAAGATGAGCTTGGAGGAAGTAGCAAAAAAATATAATGAAATAGCTGGCTCAACATCAAACTCGTTATCAACCTGGCAGCAAATCTACTTTATAAAAAAACAAGAACAGGCTAACGACGAAATGAGAACAATCAATAAACAAATGTTGATGTATACTAAGGTAATGACAATTTTAACAGTTGTGGTTGCGTTAGCTACGATAATAACATTGGTTGTAGTCTTATTCGGTTGAGAGTTCATTTATGGGGTAGACCAATGAGCACAGATGAAAGATACATAATCTTTTTTGAATATCGTTACCTGATTGATTCAGTACTTGAGAAGTTTTCTCATAACAAATACGACATTGAAGAGTTGTATGACGTAGGTATAGCTGGAATGTTTCATGCTATAGATTCACATGAGAAACAAGGGTCTATCGACATTATGATTTTTGCGTTGTTTCATATTAAAAGGAAATTAATAAGAGTATCAATGATAAAGACTAACTTGCGCTAGTCTTTTATTCATTAAAAGAATGAGAACATATGAACATCATTAATATAGAGCCTTATATACTCTGTTTTCTCGCCACCGGCAGCCGCACCACTGGAGCTAAGCTCTGCAATTTTGCGCTTTAGGATCAGCGGTCACGGTGTAAAAGCTTAGATACAGGTTAACCTACATTATCTCAACTATATACTTTTTCAAGCTGTACAAGATTTTAAGCTCCTTATTATGGAGATAGGTTAGTTATCCTATTCGTATATAAAGGGGCTTATTTCTATTCACAGTCGATTATTCATAAGGGATTGAGTGAAGCTCGGAAGCCGCATCGGAATAATATTAGTAGTTTGGTAACTGTCAGGAATTGCGTTAGATAAGGCTAAGCCACTAAGGATGTTAGGATAGATTGAATGATTATTACAACATATTGGGTATTGCTTGGCTATTTTACTAACCGATGTTATAATATCCTAGTACTATGCTAAAAAGCATAGACACATCTAAATCTAAGAAGCGGCAAAATAATCACATAGAATTCTTTCATTCCTATTTACAATGAGAGTGCTGTTTTAAGTGAGAGATCAGGGTAAGTAGCCAATAGAAATACAAACAGTAATAAATTATTTTTTAACTAATAAGAAACGTAATATACACTAAGTATTGGCAGATAAAAAAGTAAACACTAGGAGGCAACAGCAAATGATAAATGTTAAAACTGTTCATGATAATCTGAGTGTCGGTCAGATCTATAAAAATTATAAAGTGCTATGTAAAGGATTAGGGGAAGATATCAAAGACGGTACTTCAAAAAAGGCTCAGTTAGATAATTGGAAGCGTTACTTTGATTTTGATAATTTGGAAAAGGGTAAACAACCAATAATAATAAAAGAAATCTATGATATACCGAGACCTATAATTGATGGACGTACCAAAGGTGCGAATTCAAAATATTTAAATCATATAGAAGTTTTGATTTTAAATTTATTGACTAAACAATTTTATGAATATACTTATGTAGGGTATCGCAAGTTATTACTAAAAGAACTGGGAATGGTAAATCATAAATATATAGATGATGAATATGATAAAATAGTCGTAGATAAAAACTTAGCATATCAAAAACAAATAAATGACTGGAAAAATTTATACTTTCAGCTTTCTGATAAAATTCTATTTAGATCATTAGAGAGTATGCAAAGAAGGGCTTTGATCAATTACCGAAAAGAATTGACTTATACTATTGATAATGTCAATTATATAGGAACTGATGAAGATGAAAAAAGGTATAAAAAAGTTACAAAAGATGTTCTTAAAGATATGAGTAAGAAATATAATAAAAAATTCGACTCATTGATCAAAATTTACCCAAAATATATAAATGAGTATTTTGTTAGAATAGGAAAAATCGTTTTAAAAGAATTTGGCTGGATTGAAGTAAAATCTCGTCTGAAAATTACTCTTAACGAAGTCAAATTTGTAAAAGTATTATCTGCTGAAGAATTATTACTTCATAAGATAATATTAAATGAAAAAGTAATCTCCGCTATGCATGATAAAATTTTACTTAACTATAATAATATACTCAAGTTACATGAAGAAGATACTGTGAAAAGTAATAAACGTATGGTAATAGGAAAGATTTCAGAAAGTTTTGGTAAATATTATCATCTTGCCAAACAGAGTGATTATGTTGAGACACTTGATCGTTTGACAGAGGAGTTTGTTAAAATTGACAAATAAAATGGATAAGAAGCGGGTATATAAAACATATACACATATATATACCCGCTTCTTATCCAAATAATTTATCGGGAGGAGCGCATATAAATTAATTATAGAGTGTTTATGTCAGTTGGGGTTGAAAGGAGAAGAGAAGCCAAGCATACCCAACTGATTTAGTATAAATTGATCCTTACGGTAAATAAAAGAACCATTATATTTGTTGTAAAAAATGTTTTCTGTCATGAAAGTTTTTCTAATGATGCACATTGCGTTATTATAAATAAGAAATAGTATTCTAGCGGAGTTTTCAATTCGGTTTTATGTGTACTATGTATTAGTCCAACTTATGGCGAACTTCAATTATACCGCCTATTCCACCCCTACAGGTTCGCTTACGCTCACCTTTTAGGGTTCCATAAACAGTTGGTAAAATCGAAGTTCGCAAAGTGTGGAGGACGGGGAGCATATTCGATTTTGAATAATAAAGCTCTGTTAATCAAATGTATATTTATGGATCATGCATCAAACTTATGCAATTGCGTATGACTTAATGTTGAATTTCTTTGTGGTTAATTTTATAATTGAATAATAACCTAATTATAGTAAATATATTTAAATCGTTTTCTGTAAACAGAAGGGGGCAAGCTATGGCTATATTAATGACTGAAAAAGTAAATATATTATTTAACGAAGTTAGTAGCATGTTAGGTAATAGGAAAATTTTTATCAATGCAGTGGGTAGAGATAAGCTTAGTCCTGTTGCAGGAGCACAAGTTTATACATCAACAGCAAATAAGGATATTATAATTGATATTCAAGATGATATTGTTAGTGAAGAGTTAATAACGCATGAATTATTACATATATACTTTGATCAGAGAGGATATCCTCATGTATTTGCTAATAATAGAATGCCAGATATTATAAATAATACAGGTTTTTTATTGCATAATGCAGTAATTCATAAATTCATATTAGAGGAGCAAGTTCGTAGAGGAATCGATATAACTGGTGTTGAAAACAGTTATTTGAAAAGTATACCAAATTGGATAAATGAAAATGATATGACTAATACTGAAAAAGCTAATTGCATTGCTAAACAACTTACGTTTTTAATCATGGCAAGGGAAAGAAAAGATGAAATGCTAGGATTGTTTAAAAATAAATATCCTACAATAAATTATTTATTTTTGAAATTATACGACATCGTAACAAAGTCATACTGTACACCATTTGAATCAAGAAGAACTATTGTTAAATTATATAAAGCATTTGATGAGGTAGCATATGAATTAGGACTGCCACCTATGCTTTTAAATAAATGTATGATGCTACAATTTATACCTTCCTTGAGGCAGCTTGATCTTAATGTATCGCAAGTATTTCGTTTGGCAAGTCTACCGAACAGATTTTTTTTTTTAGAAACAATAGCAGATGGTCAAAATACATTATATATTAATGAGGATGAAATGGATAATTTATCTGATTATAAGTTAAAGGATTTCTTTGATTTCAAAGGATTGACATTAGTTATAAAAGGTTAGTTATGACGAATGTGTTATATGCATAAGGATTTCGTACAGTCCATTTTCGGTGAGGAACCACATGTCACGGTTTTGATCTGATGCATATATTGTATGTGTAAGCTTTTCATCGATAAGAGATCTATGATGAAAGTATAGCGAAGCCATTTTATCTGATAGGGCTATTTAATGGGATAATATAGAAAATAAGCATTGACAATATTAAACAGAAAAGATAAAATTATTTAATAATAAATGAGTCTATTAGGATGTTACTTTTAGGTTAATAGCATAGAAAGGGACTGAGGGTAGGTTAATAAGTATGAAATCATCGTAGCGTGAAACAATTTGACAAATGTATTGGTACTAATTGACTAACGCATTGTATTAAACAAGCTGATGTATAAAAGATGGGACGTGCTTGATTGATTACATGCCCCCTAGAATAGTTATAGATAGGTACGGTTGCACCCGAGGAACTGGTAATACAAGGAGAAGAATATGAAAAAGCTAAAAATAATATTAATGGTAATCATTCTGTGTTTTACTATAACTGGTATAGATTCACTTAATAAGTCTGAATATGTTGAAGCTGCTACAAATAGTGCAGTTAAATTATCATTTTCATCCATTAAAGTGGCAAAAGGGGACAGTACTCAAATCAAACTGAACGGAGCATCTGGAGCTATTATTTGGAAAAGCTCTAAGACATCGGTAGCAAAGGTTAGTTCAAAAGGAAAAGTATCTGCAGTCAAAGAAGGTGCTGCAACAATAACAGCTACATATAACAAAAAGTCGTATAATTGTAAAGTCACTGTAACTAAGAAGACGTTATATTCAACTGCTTATTCTTTAACAATTTTTCAACCTACAACAATTGTTATCTCAACGGATTTATATGATAAAAATGAAACCATTTATGGTAGCACAGATGATGCCAGTATAGTGGACGTAAATTGGGGTGATTGGATAGCTGATAATGATACTTTGCTGTCTTTCGTGCCACAAAAACTAGGCGCGACTAATATAAGAATAACATCAGATAAGTCTGATCAGGAATTGGTTATTCCAGTAAAAGTTGTAAATAATATCAATTATAACGATAAAGGTGCACTGACATCTAAACAGATATATGCCAAGTGTAAGTCTGCTACTGCACAGATAACAACTGATATTGGCATTGGTTCAGGCTTTTATATAGCTAAAGGAAAACTAATAACAAATTATCATGTTATTAAAGATTCGACAAACATATCGATAATGAATACTGATGGAAATGTTTATCAAGTAAAAGAAATATTAGGCTATGATGTGACATTAGACATTGCAATATTATCTGTAACCTGCACTGATAATGATTCTCTTGTGCTTAATACTCATGGACTTACTACTGGAGAAGATATTTATGCATTTGGTAATCCTCTAGGGCTTACTGATACTTTTACTACCGGCGTCATTGAAAACATATGTAGATATGTTGATTCTGAGCCATATATTCAATCAAGTGCTCCTATATCACCAGGAAATAGCGGAGGAGCGCTGGTTAATGCGTTTGGCGAAGTGGTAGGAATAAATTCGGCACAATTTACTGATGGACAGAATTTGAATTTAGCAATACCGGTTCATCAGATATATAGTGTGAGTACTTATAAACCAATACCCTTAGCTGATTTTGTACAAAAAAATATACAAAATGCGAATGCTAAAGGAGAAGTAGTTGAAGATAGCAGTAGGAGTTTGAATTATTCTACTGCTCAAACTGCAAGTATCGGATATTGCATTTATGGAACTTTAGACTTGTGGCAGGATAATAAAAATCTTGGAGATTTATATAAAATTGTTATAACGTCTCCAGGATATTATAATCTAGTCGTATGGGATTTGAGTGGCACGAATGGATTATATACTGATCTTAGTACAGAAGACGGTTATTGGGCTAACACAGATGAAGCTCCATATTACTTTAAAATAAATCATAACGATCAGGAGAGTGCTTTTTGGATTAGCGGATATATCCCAGCAGGAACATATTATTTCGTAGTATTCAGTAATGATGCTGTTTATAAAAATAGAGACACACAATATAAAGCGGCAATTATTGCCGTAAATTAAGAGTGTTTGAAAAAAACTTCTTAAACTCAAGGCTTTCTATGATAAACACATAGTAAGCCTTTTTTATAAAAAAACCGGACTTTAGTTGGAATTAGTTATTATTTCAAATACTGAGGAAACTGTCAAGAATTTTTCGCAAATTCAAAATTGCTTGTCTACCGGTAGTTAACCGTATGTAAGCTGTGTCATCAGCAGATTGCATTTAATCCAGATGCTTCATGTTCATGTTGAGATTAGCTCCCCATTGTTTTCGGCTACATGACGAAGCCGGGCACATAGAGCATTAAAGTATGTATATTACTTAAAATGATTTCCGGGACTGCATGAGTACTTCATACAATCCGTCTTCAGTTAGGAACCATACTTCACATTTCTGACCTGAAGTAAAGATTGTTTCCCTCAGCTTTTCATCATCATCAATGCTATCTATCATCATTGAAGTCTTACTATGACCTATCACTCAGCCACATCCTTAGCTAAGAAGAGGGGAGTAGTGTATCTGCCATAAGCAGCATTAATACTCATTGCACCCGACATTACTTTTTGCTTCACTTCTTCATTGTTAGATTGAAGTATCTTAGCACCTTTGCCGTAGGTTATTTCTGCAACTCCGCAATTTCAGCTAGTTCTTTTCTTGTATTAACCTTTTCCAAGATAGGGTTTGGCAATGTTGCAAAGGCTTTTTTAATCCAACTCCATATTCTTACCCGCTTTTGATAAGTTTTCCATAGCCCGCTTCTCATGAATATGTCGTATATCTCGTAACTACAATCCTTTGCATAGGGTTTAAGTTTCGTCTACCTAGTTGGACTTTACCATCCATTCCATGACTTAACTTTGGTTTCATAAATTATGTATATGCTTCATATTATTCACATTCATAAGAGAGAGTCTTAACAATAGATAAAGTAATAGGTTTTACTCTTCAAGTTTATTTGAACTTTAATTTTTGATTTAATTCTGCGAGTATATTTTGTTTGTTAAGAATAGAAATATACAATATTTACCACCTAATTAGGACATAATTACATACATAAAAGGTAATATTACTATTAATATAAAGTTATAAGGTGGTGAGATTATGTCCTCAATCATAAGCTATGGGAATATATTAAAAGCATATAGTGCCCTGAAAAAGTTAGAAGGTTATCCGGGATTCAGTCTTGAAAAGCTATGTAATGATTTGACGTGGAATTACGATGAAGTTAGACATTATATTACTTTCTGTGAAAAGATACAGAAGGGTGATATTAACGTAGGAGCGTTAAAAGATTACGAAAGAACTTATAACCAGATGGCAAAGGAATTATTGCAGTATGTAAATAAAAAAAGTTAATCACTTAGTTATAATAAACAAAATCATGGTATATCAAGAGTGCTTGGTAAATACGGGCTTCTTGATGTACCATTTTGTATATGTAAAGAAGGATAGAATTATGACAAATACAGTATGTTTCCGATATATCATTCGATATTGAATAATAGGTTATTAAACCTATAAAAGGCTGCTAATAACTAAAATTTTATTATATCGAACATTTCAAATTCAATTCGGTGTCAAGAATACCTAGCTCCCACTAATAATATATAAAAATGAAATTTCTCATGGTTTTAACTACCCCCCCGGTACTCATAAACATTCGACAAATTCATATTTGTAGCACCTTTAACAATCGAAAGTAATAGCTGCCAGATGGATTTTTGAAAAGGTTGTACGAGCTGTTTTTATTAATAGTATTCATTGTTAATAAGAAAATAGATCGGAATCCTTATCGTAATGCTTATTGTGTTGCCTATAAAACAACATATGAAAATCACTAGGACGGCGATTCTGGAGAACTTCCGGGTTTAGTAGAATTAATAATTATCTAATTAAGATTTAGTGAGGTAATAGAATGGGAAATACAGAAGTAAAAAGAAAGGCTATACCAAAAAGAATAAGGCAGAAGGTATATGAAAAATATAACTGTCATTGTGCTTATTGCGGTGGAGAAGGTGAATATAAGGAAATAGATAACCAAGCAGAAAGGAATGAATGTAAAAATGGAGCCAAAGTGCACAGTGTAAATCAAACTTTAGCTCCACATTTTCATTTTTGATTATCCATTGAATCTGCTTGCTCAGGAATATCATGAATAGCTTGGTAGCATAGTATTGCATCTCGTAGAGATGATAGATGTCGCATTACTATTAAAACCAATTATTTCTATTCCTCACCTTCAGTATCACTAAGATGCGGAAAAGTAGAAACACCAATACTCTCAGTAGTTTGATTTGTACCTATCGATTGCTGAATGCCAACCTTAACACCAGTTTGAAAAATATTCTGCATACCTGCAGGCATACCGCCGCCACCTTTGCTTTTTGCCCCACCACCCAATTCAGCAAGACCATGTGTCAAGTTTGAAGCATTAGGTTTTTTAGTCATAGAAACACCTCCCATATTATTTTAAAATATAATCAATTATAAGCGGAAAATACAAGAAAAACAACAAGTTTTCGCAAACTGAGAAAGGAGTAACGAATGGATATACTTATGTCTATTGATAAATTAAGATTTAGTTAAGTAAAATTGGTGTACATTGACAATTGAATATTGATAATTGGGATATAAAGCTTTATAATAATAGTAAAAAATCAATTCAAAAGAGGAAACTTATGAGAATATATAAAATTACTTTTTGGGTAACACTTGCGATTACCTGTACAGCTTTATCTTTTATTATGTATTTACACTATTATTGTGGTAGTAATGAATCTAGTGAAATCAATTTTTGGATAAATATATGGCTAGCAATATTTGGAAGTAGCATATTATCTATGATAGTAACGTTAATACAATACTTTGTTCAAAAAGCAATTGTTATAGATGAATTTATCAACTATATTAAATATTTTAGAAATCTTTTAAAAAAAATTGTTTATATGGACAATTATGAGAGAAGTCAATTATTAATTGAATATGAAAAACAGATTGATAGAGAAGCTTACAAAAAAATATATAAAAAATTGATTGAGGTGTCAAAACTAGGCACCCATTAATAGTTACTTTGCAAGACTTTTATGATAAAATTAAGACATATTCTTTTGCGAGGTGCATGATATGTCTTATAAAACTAACGATTACCAACAAATAA
>Ga0209511_1000192_pt1 | contig 68212 bp, 60 predicted proteins | sample SSSSmetaG_FD_184141 | JGI IMG/M metagenome (GOLD analysis project Ga0209511, IMG submission 184141) | Glacier valley bacterial and archeal communities from Borup Fiord, Nunavut, Canada, to study Microbial Dark Matter (Phase II) - ​SSSS... | ecosystem: Environmental > Aquatic > Freshwater > Ice >... | reverse complement strand
GCTCGCAGGCGTGGTCGCGGGGCCGTTCAACGAGCGGCTGTCCGAGCAACTCGAAGCGCGGCTGTGTGGTGCAGCGGTGCCTCCGTTCGTGCTGCGCGAGTTTCTCCACGAGCTCACGCGTGGGGCCGCACATGCGGTGCGTCGGGTGATAGTCGCGATCCTCGGTACGGTCGTCGTGATCGCGCTCGGGTTCGTGCCCGGCATCGGCACGATCGCGGCGCTCTCGCTCGGCTTTCTGTTCGCGGCGCGCGCCCTCGGCCTACGATTGCTACGACGCGGTGCTCGCGCGGCGCGGGATGGCGTACCGCGACAAGCTCGCGTATCTCGCCGAGCACCGCTCTCGCACCTTCGGTCTCGGTGCGGCGACCGCAGGAATGTTCCTAGTCCCTGGGTTGAACCTGATCGCGCTGGGGCTAGGTGCAGCAGGCGCGACGGTCGCGATGCAAGAGCGGTGATGGACGGAACCCCGCCACGCTAGTAGTGTCTACCCAGGATGCGCCACGTCCTGCTGATCATGGTTCTGATGATGCCTGCTGCGGCGCAGAAGGCGAAGGTCGTCGCGACGCCTGCGGTGACGTCTCCTGGGGCAGTGACCGTGGGTGCGGCGGGACCGACCACCCTCGCGGGCGCCGCCGCCGACGGTAGTTGGATCGCGCTGTGTCAGGCGCGGGCTGATACCGACCACGACGGCGTTATCGACGTGAAGAGCACGAACTGGGGATTGACCGGCGATCAGCTCGCAGCATATCTGGTCATCGGTAGCGGTGAAGGAGCCGCTGTCGACGACATCCACGCGAACGATCCATCAAAACGTCGGCTCGTGATCGAGCGCAACAAGCGGCTGATTCTGTTCCAGCCGCCGAAACCGGAGCTCGACCTGACCAAGCTCGGCGCGACCAGCGCTCGGTTCGATCGATCGGGCGATCACCTGGTCTATGCGGTGAACGTGGGCAAGGCGGAGCACCTCCGAGTCCGCGATCTCGCCACCGAGCACGAGATCGAGCTCGATCCGGGACCGGGCGTGATCGACTCGTACAGCGCCGCAGATGGGTGGGTGATGGTGAAGATGCTCGCCAAGCAGGGCCATGGGGTCATCAGCGGGTCACATCAGCCGCGTCGGCGGTGCTGGGTGGGCACCAACTCGGACATGGTCACGCAGACCGGCACGCCTCCGACCGACAAGTTGATCCCGATCAGCGGCGGCGCGGCGCGGGTCGTTCCAGGTCTGCTCTACGTGCTCGGCACGCAACTGCTGCGACGAACCAACGACGGCGCGCTCGTCACCGAGAGCGGCGACGGCGTGACGCACGAGCTCGTGCCCGCGTCGTGCGCCGGTTTTGTCATGTCCAGCGATCCGATCGCCAGATCCGTGGTCGTCGCGTGCAAAGGCGGTCATCTGTTCGAGTATCGAACGGGCACCCAGCGGCGTTCGATCGGCGTCACCATCGCGCCACCGACCGCCGATGCAGGGTTCGACGGGGGCCGGTTTCTGATCGAGAGCGGCAAGGATGGCAACAGCGTGATCATCGATCTGGAACTCGCCACCAAGCGCGAGACCGGCTTGTTCCAGAACCTCGAGTACGCGCGCGGCGATCTAGCGATCGTGCAGCGCGGTAACATCGTGGTGGCGATCGATGGTGCGCACGAGCGCGTGCTCGGCAACGTCGAGCGTTATCCGCTCACGCTTCTGGCCGACCGTTTTCTCTACATCGAGCCCGTGCTCATCGATCTGTCCACGGGCCGAGCGGTGGGCATCGCGCCCTCCCGGTCGATGCTCGTGCACGGCTTCAAGCAAGACGTGGTCGCGAATGTCAAGGCCGTGGCGAACGACGGCCTCTTGCTCGTCGGGTTCGGCGGCGGGCGCTACGACCCGACTCCCGGTCCCCTCGAGTGGACGCAGCCCGCGCCGATGCCAGCCGGCTCCGCGAATGCGACGCCGTAGCTCACTCACCTCTGCAATCGAGCAGGCTTGCGATGGGGCGTCTCGAGCCTTACCAAAACCAGCGGCTGGTGGATACCGCATCGAGCGCTTCAACAAGCATTACGCGAAGGCCTGAGTCCCGCGTGATCAGCGCATGATTCGCTTCGCGACGTTCCAGTAGTGGGTCGGTGCGAGGCGCTCGAGGAACGCCGCGACCTTCGCGTCGGAGCCGACGAGCACGCGGTCTTTGCGCGCCTCGATCGCAGCGACGATGATTTCTCCTGCTTGCTCGGCCGGCATCTTCAACGCGCGCTCGACCCGGCGCACGGACGTGGCGGTCTGCTCTGCGGTCGCACCGGCGGGCGGCTTTGCCGACTTCGCGATCGAGGTCTTCACGCCACCGGGATGGACGACGGTGACGCCGACCGTCGTCCCCTCGAGTTCCTTGCGCAGCGACCCGGAGAACCCGCGCACCGCAAACTTGCTCGCGCAGTACGCGGCCTGGCCGGGCGGGGCCACGATGCCGAAGATGCTCGACAGGTTCACGAGCCGCGCGTCATCACTCGCCACGAGCACGGGCAGGAACGCGCGGGTCATCCGGACCACGCCGAAGAAGTTGATGTCGATGAGCCGCTCGAAATCGGCCTCGTCGACGTCTCGAAAATTGCCGCCGAGGGCGATGCCCGCGTTGTTGATCAGCACGTCGATCCGCGGATGCTTGTCGGCGACTACGTGAGGGAACGTCGCAACAGCGGCTTTGTCCGCGACATCGAGGTGGTGCCGCGTGATGCGCACGTTGGTGATGGCGGCCAGCGTTTCGGTTTCTCTCAAGCCACTGTCGTCGACATCGGCGAGTGCTAGATGGCAGCCACGGCGCGCCAACACGGTAGCAAGCGCGCGCCCGATACCACTTGCCGCACCGGTGACGATCGCTGTTCGACCTTTGAGATTGAAGCGCTTCATGTCGTTGCTCCCGTTTACCAGGGCTACCGAACGACCGCGCCGTTTGCGGCTCAGTTTGCGACGCGTCCGACCGCACCGCTCGGTGGACGAGACCTGATGGACGACGTTCGTCGTGCCGGTGATGGCAACCGGGCGGGGTTCCGCGGTTTCGAAACGGGAGTGCTGTGTGAGAGCGGGACGCCGCCTGGTCACCTATGATGGGTCGATGGTGGATGATCGCGAAGATTGCAGTGCGGATCCGACGAGTGCCGCCGCCACGCTGAAGGGAGCGGTCCGAAGTGATCCAGGTGTTCCCGCGACCGTCGCGGCCAACGAGGCAATGGCGGCAACTGCAGCGATGAACACATCGTCATCGCCGACCACTCCGTCGGCAACCGGCTCCGCGCACACACCGGGTGTCGCGAGCACGCGGTACGAGCTCGGCGATTTGCTCGGCCAGGGCGGCATGGGAGAAGTGCTCTCCGCTCGCGATCGTCAGATCGGGCGTGAAGTCGCGGTCAAACGGATCCGATCGTCGAGTCCGAGCGGGGAGCAGCTCGCTCGTTTCATCCGCGAAGCCTTGCTCCAGGGCCGGCTCGAGCACCCTGCGGTGGTGCCGGTTCACGACCTCGTGGTCGATGCACAGGGGCAGCCCTTCTTCGTGATGAAGCGGCTCAACGGGGTCGTCATGAGCGACATCTTGAAGAATGCCGCGGTCGACGATCACGCGAAGCGCCGCCGGCTCCTACGCGCGTTTGCGGATGTCTGTCTCGCGATCGAGTTCGCACACTCGAAAGGCATCGTGCATCGCGACCTCAAGCCCGCGAACATCATGCTCGGCGACTTCGGCGAGGTGTACGTGCTCGATTGGGGCATCGCGCGCATGGTCGTCGACGACGCCGAGGTGCTGCGCCCGAGTCAGCGTGGCCTCGAGCTCACGACCGGCGAGACCAGCGTCGGCACCGTGCTCGGTACGCCCGCGTACATGGCCCCGGAGCAGCTCGCCGGTGAATCCGTAGGTCCGGCTGCGGATCTCTACGCGCTCGGTTGCACCTTGTATGAAATCGTCGCTGGGGTGCCACTGCACCGTACGCGGCGTACCCACGCGAGTATCGTCGAGCCGCTCGATGCTCGACCCTCGCTCGTCCGCGAGACTGCTCCCGAGCTCGATGTCTTGTGCGAGCGCGCGACGGCGAACGATCCCACGCAGCGAATCGCCACGGCACGTGCGCTCGGCGAAGGCGTCCAGGCCTACCTCGACGGGGATCGCGATCTCGCGGTTCGACGCGAGCTGGTCGCACGACACGTCGAAGAAGCCCGACGAGCGATGAGCTCTGACGACGAGGAGAGTCGCCGCACCGCGATGCGAGCAGCAGGGCGCGCACTCGCGCTCGATCCCACCGCGACGGAGGCGGCAGAGCTGGTCAGTCGGTTGATGCTCAGTCCGCCCGCGATCGTACCCGCGGCGGTCGAAGACTCGGTCGCCCGTCTGGATACCGAGATGGCGAAGGTCCAGGGCCGACTGTCCGCGATCAGCATGCTCGGTTACCTCGCCTTCGTGCCGCTGCTGTTGTGGACAGGTGTGCGCGATGCCACCGTCGTGTTCGTGTTTGTCGCCGTCGCGATCGGCTCGGGGCTCCAGATGCTCTTGCTGGTCCGTCGCGATCGACTGACCTCGGCGCCGATCTATTTCAACGCGTGCATCAACGCGGTCTTGATCGCCGTGATCTGCCGGATCGTCGGTCCGTTCATCATCGCGCCAACGCTCGCGATGACGACCTTGACGGCGTACGCCGCGCATCCGAGGTTTGGTCGAATCTGGGTCGTCGGCGCGATCCTCGGCGCCGGCATTGCGGTGCCATGGATGCTCGAGATCGCGGGGCTCTTGACGCCAACGTATCAATTCGTCGCAGGCACGATCGTGCTGCGCTCGCCGGTGATCGAGTTCCACGCACTACCCGTGCAGATCGGTCTGGGCTTGCTCCTGATTGCCTTGTTCAGCGTCGTCGCGGTGTTGTCTCGTACGATGGCCGAGCGGCAGCGCGAGAGCAGCCGGCAAGTCGAACTACAAGCCTGGCAACTGCGCCAGCTCGTCGGCTGACATCTGCGTGACAGCCGTCTGGTGGGTTGCCACGGCGTTCAGTGCAGGTCGATCGTCGCTTGCCAGATGTCGGTCGGCCCGAACATCGCGCGTGCCCACGGCGGATCTTCCTCGATGTCGCTCGAGTAGTACGTGACGAGGAACTTGCCCGTGGTGTCGATCGGCGCGACGCCCGCGTACGACGTATCGCCCGCCGAGGGGAACTCGTCGAGCTCGGTCCACGTGATGCCGGCGAGCTCGTAGAGCGCGGTGAGCACGACTCCTCGCACGCGCCACCAAGACCGAACCGTCTCTGACCGCGCGTGGCCTGAAGACCTTCACGAGCTCGCGACGACGAGCGTGTACGCATCGATCACGCACTGGAGCCCCGATGTATCCGCAGTGAAATCGTGCCGGTCGAAGGCGTCGTGGTCGATACGGCGGGGCGCAGACGGCGCTCTGGCTGTTCGAGCTGCGCGCGAAGATCGCTCTATACGCCTGGCGCGCGCGGTCGATATTCTGAACATGCGCATCGCGTGGCTCGTCCTCGCGGGCTGTTCGGCGGCGCCCGTGACCACGCAGCCCGATGCCGCAGAGTTGACGTGGGCGACCTATCACATCGCCACCGGCTCGCACGATGCAAAGCTGACCGACCGCGAGATCAAGGACCCGGTCGATGGGCTGGTCACGGTCGTCGGTCGCGACTTCGACTTCGTGCTCGATCCGTCGGCGCGCTACGAGCTGACGATGCCGACCCAGCCCGAGGATCAGCTCGATTGGAACAAGCTCCCGGGCCTCTCCGATTGCGGCACGATCGATCTGTCGGTCGACGGCGCAATGTTCGCCTGGCGCTGGAACCTCGATGCACAAATCCTCGAGCTGATGGCGTACGCGAACAACGCCTCGCATCATCTGTGGCTCGACGCGCCGATCTTCACCCTCGATGCGGACGACCTCGCGGCACAGGAACCGCTGCAGTACGAGGTGTGGCGCGAGACCGATGTCTATCGCTACAGCGTTACGGGCAGCGTGCGCGGCCGCGTGATCGACGTGAGCGCGACGCAGCCGCGACGTTGTAGCGATCAGCCCACCGATCCACTCGCGTGGGCTGGAGGATTTTACTTCGGCGGCACGTCGGTGGCGCCCCACGATGTCACCGGCCGGATCCGCGAGCGCGTCTACGAGAGTCGAACGAGCGCGACGAACGTTGAACGAATACCCATGAGCGACATCATCGCCACCCGACATCGACGCGGGTCACACGGTCTAGCGACCGGAGAGAAACGGCAGCCGCTGGAACAACCGCTCCGGCGTGTGCCTGACGATCGGCATGATCGCTCGCCAGAACGAAGGCACGTACGCTTCGTCGGCGCGGCGATCGATCGCACGCACGATGCTGCGCGCCACGGCAGGTGGCTTGCCGAATAGCAGGTGCTTGTCGTGCGAGGTGGTCATCGGCGAATCGACCGGTCCCAGCTTGAGCGTGGTGACATTCACGTCGGCGGGATAGAGCCGGGTCCGTAGCCCTTGGAGATAGATGTTCAAGGCACCCTTCGCCGCGCCGTAGGTGTAGTTGCGCGGGCGACCGCGATCACCGGCAACGGATGTGATGACCCCGAGCCGACCTGACCTCGCGGCTTCCATCGCGTTCGCGAGCGGTACGAGCAGCGATACGACGCTCGTGAGGTTCACGCGGAGGATGTGCTCCGCCTCGTCAAACCGGTGCTCGCTCGCGAGCTGATCACCGAGGTCGCCGTGCGCGATCAGTGCGATGTCGATCCGTCCAAGCTCGGCGATGGCCTTTGCGATCACTCCGGCGTTGTCGTCGAGCTGGCAAAAATCAGCGGCCTGAGTGCTCGCACCGGTGCAGCGCGCGGCCACCGCGGCGAGCTTCTCGGGATTGCGCCCGACCAGATGTAGCCGATCGCCCCGTGCGGCGTACAAGGCTGCGGCTTCGCCGGCGATCGCGGAGGTTGCTCCGAGTACGAGAACGTTCATCAGAAGTTGATCCTGCGCATGATGAAGCGCGGCAGCGAGCGAATCACGAGCATCACGAGCGCCCACATCCGTGGCGCGTAGACGACCGGCTGCTTGCGATCCATCGCGCGCACGACGAGCGCCGCGACCTCGCGCGGCTCGCCTGCGAACGGTGGCGGCCTCAAACCGGCGGTCATTTCGGTGCGAACGAAGCCGGGCTTCACGCACGTGACCGCGAGGCCGGCCGAGGAGAACTTGTGATCGAGCGCCTCGAGATAGGTCGAGAGCCCCGCCTTGCTTGCACCGTAGATCGCGACCGGCTTGCGCCCGCGCTCGCCCGCGACCGACGAGAACACGACGAGCCGGCCACCGCCGCGCGCGAGCAATCGCTTGCGTGCGTGCTCGCAGAACACGACGGTGTTCGCGAAGTTCACGGTCACGAGCCGCTGCGCGAGCTCGATGTCCGCCTCGAGCGCTTCCTGGCTCGCGAACATGCCGGCGGTCACGATCACCGTGTCGAACCCGCCGAGCGCTTCGTCGGCGCGATCGAGTGCGGACGCAAAACTGGCCGGGTGCTCGAGGTCACAGGAGGTGAAGCCAGTCGCTTCCTGGCGCGGATGATGAACTTTCAGATCCGCTGCGCTACGCGCGAGCTCGGCGGTATCACGCCCGAGCAAGAAGACGGCATCACCGCGCTCTACGAGCGTGCGCGCGACCTCGCGCCCCATACCGGAGGTGCCGCCGAGGACGACCGCTTTCACGCGGCGTCTCCCAATAAGCGCACCGATTGAGCGCTACGCAGCCGGCGTGCGGGATCGTATTTCGCGCGGACGGCGAGGAAGCCATCGAGGCGGGGCTCCATCGCGCGAAAGTGATCCGCGCGGGTGAACCGATCCTTGGTCATGTAGATCCTGCCGCCGGCAGCGATCACGAACTCGTTCAGCCGGTCGATCACGCGCTGGATCTCGGGAATCACCGCGATGTCGATCGCGATCGAGGTGCCCTCGAGCGGGAACGACAGCATGCCTTTACCCTGAGGACCGCAATCCTTGATCACGCACAACGGCGACGCGCAGCCGAGCGACGCGAGCACCGTCAAAAACTCGCGGACCGCGGGCGCGCCCGCGGCGCGCGGAATCACGCACTGATACTGGGTCATACCGCGGCTGCCGTACGCGCGATTCCAGTGCAGGATCGCGTCGAGCGGATAGAAGAACGGCTCGGGGGAGACCGTGCGCTCGATGCGCTGGCGCAGTTGCTTGCGATAGTAAAGCGCGTTGAACGCGCGCGCCGACCACGGATTGAGCGCCCAATTCGGCAGCTGCACTGGCAGCGAGCGCTCGGTCGGCGGCTTTGGTTGCGCGGTGCCGGCTTGTTCGACGGTCGCCCAATCGCCCGCCATCAAGAGGCCGCGCCCGATCTTCTTGCCGCGACTCAAACAATCGATCCAGCCCATCGTCATCGGCGAGGTCGCGGCCGTGCGATCGAGCGCGGTCAAGAACTCATCGATGTTCGCGACGCGCTCACTCTCCATGCAAATCCACGCGCTCGGGATCCGCTTCATCACGAGCTCGACCTCGAGGATGTGACCGAGCAGGCCCATGCCACCGATGGTCGCGTAGAACAGATCGGGTGACTCGGTCGGGCTGCACTCGACGAGGTCATCGCTCGCGAGCCGCACGCGAAGCTTCTGCACGTGCGCACCGAAGCAGCCATCGCGGTGATGGTTCTTGCCATGGACGTCGCTCGCGACCATGCCGCCGGCCGTAACGTACTTGGTGCCAGGGCTGACCGGCGTGAACCAGCCGCGCGGAATGAAGATCCGGTTGAGCTCGGCGAGGCTGACCCCCGCCTCGACTTGCAGCACGCCGGTCGCTGGATCGAACGCGAGGATCCGATCGGCCAACCGCGTGCCCGCGATCTTGTCGTCTTCGCGCGCAGGCAGCGACGAATCGCCATACGAGCGACCGAGCCCACGCGACAGCCGCGCGCCTCGCGTCAGGGTCTCGAGATCCGACGACAACAGCTCGCGGCCGGGGACGGCAAGCCGCCCCCATCCCTCGAGCGTGGTCGTCGAGCTCATAGCGGCAGAGTCTAGCGGTAAACTGGCCTGGCTGCTTGCGGGGTAATGCGGCCCAGAGCGGTAGTCCTGCCGCTTGCGCTCGATGCGCTAAGGTTCGAGCAGAAGCAACCACGCCGGTGACCTCGACGGAAACGATCATCATGCTGCGCCACATGATCGCGGGAACGCGGATCACGCGCGTGCCGGGTTTCGAGCTTCACGACGTCAAGACGCACGAGCGCGATCGCAGCATCACCGGGCGCGCGCAGTCAGCGACGTGCGTGTTCTGCAGCCGCACGCTCGTGTCGTGGCCGGGTCGGCCCGCGACGCGGCGCAACCCCAACGCGATGCCCGATGCGCTCGAGGTAGCGATCCGCACCCACACGCCAGGCTGCGCCGAACAATGGATGTGGACCGCGCTCGCGCGCTGGTCGACCGGGTTCGCTACGCCCGAGGAAGCTGCCGTGATCGTGACGTGGCGCGAGCGCTTTCCTGCCGCCGAAGCGGTGTTCGCGCGGCTCCCGGCGCGGCCTCACTCCGAGCTCGCGCAGGACCTCGAAGTCGCGCTGATCCAGATCTCGCGGTTGTGGAGTTACTGAGTCATCGCGATCGCGGTGGCGGCCACGAGTCCGAACGCCGACGAGCCGGGGTACTTCGCGGGTCGTGCTGCCGCCGGAGTCGTGCGTTGGCTTCGTCACTCGCGATCAGTCTAGAATTCGGGCATGCACGAGCAGTTCGACTACTGGAACAATACGGCCGGTGAGCGGTGGGTGCGGAGCCAGCGCGATATCGATCGCTCGATGGCGCCGATCACTCAGCTGTGGTTAGCGTGGGTCGCGCCCGAGAATCACGAACGCGCGCTCGATATCGGCTGCGGCACCGGCACGACGACGATGCTGCTCGCCGAACGCTGTAGGTCGGTGACCGGCATCGATATCTCCAAGCCCATGCTCGCCCTCGCGCGCGAGCGAGCACCTCAGCTCGAATTCATCGAGGCGGACGCCGCTACCGCCGTGCTCGGGACGTTCGATCTGATGACGTCGCGGTTTGGCGTGATGTTCTTCACCGATCCGCACGCGGGGTTCGCGAACCTGCGCCGCACCGGCGGGCGGCTCGCGTTCGTGTGCTGGCAAGAGTTCGAGAAGAACGATTGGGCGTACCTGCCATTTCTCGCGGCGCAGTCGCTGATCCCCGAGAATCATGTACCCGTCCTACGCGAACCAGGCCCGTTCGCGTTCGCCGAGCGCGCATATCTCGAGAGCATCCTCACGGGTGCGGGGTTCACCGACATCGAGATCGAAGGCCGCGACTCGACGATGCCGCTCGGGGAAACGGTCGACGAAGCGATCGGCTCGGCGTTCACGTTCGGACCGCTCTCGCGTGCTCTCGCGTCGCTCGACGAGACACAGCAGATCAAGATCCGCGCTCGTCTTCGCGGCGTGTTCGCACCGAACACGGCGCCACATGCAGCGGTGTGGCTCGTGCGCGCTCGCTGAACCACTTGGTCGTGCACTGAACCTACTTGATGGGTACACTCGGGGTATGTCGTCGCGCCTAATCGTCGCACTGCGCTCCACGGTCGCTCGATTGACGGCGGGCGCCAGCTATCAGTGGGGTCACCTCGGCATGTGCAACTGCGGCCATCTCGCGCAGACGGTGCTGGAGGTCGCGCCCGCGAAGATCCACACCGCGGCGCTCGAGCGGGTGGGTGATTGGGAAGCGCTCGCGAACAGCTACTGCCCGACGAGTGAGTTCGAGATCGACGACATGATCACGGGGCTTCTGACCCTGGGGCTCACGACTACGGACCTGGGTCATCTCGAAAAGCTCACCGATCCGGCGGTGCTCGCCGCGCTGCCTGGCGGCCATCGCTGGTTGCGCCGCAACGATCGCTCGGATCTCGTCGCGTATCTCGAAACCTGGGCGCGCTTGCTCGAGTTCGATGACGTTCGGCTCGCAGCCTGACTGGTCTTTAACTTCAGACGGGCCGCGCGCGGCCTCCTCGACTTCGCGAGGCCGCGCGCAGGACGATCGCCGCGATGTTCACCTCGGGCGCGGCCGACTTCGTGGTGATCGCCGCGACCAGCGCGTCGCGCGCATCGGCCCACCGCGGCGGTCCACCCGCAGCTCGAGCAGCCGATCGGGCGCTTGCCGCAGACCGTGCGCGATGTCATCCCACGCGGGTAAAAAACCTCGCGAAACCGTGCGACATCGCGCGTCGGCCGGCGTCTGGGGCGCATGACAAAGCGCTCCGCAATCACCGTGATCATCCTGACCCTCGTCACGCTCGGCATCTACGCCCTGGTCTGGCAGGTCCAGACCAAGAACGAGCTCAACCGCATGTACGGCACTCGGATCCCGACGGCGTGGATCCTGCTGGTTCCATTTGTTGGCGCGCTCTACTGGACGTGGAAGTGGAGCGAGGGCGCGGAGAAAGCGACCGGCACGTCGGGCATCACGGTCTTCCTCTTGATGTTGCTCGTGCCGATCGTCGGCATCCCGGTGATGGTGAGTAAGTTCAACGACGCGAATCCCTCGGTGCCGGTCGCAACGATCCGGCTCGCGGCCTGAACCTGCACCGTGCCGCGGTGACCTGGATCGGCGCGAGCTTTTCAAGCTATACGTCGAGCTCACCGTTGGCGATGTAGCCGTCGTCGGCAAAATCCACCGCGCGCAGGAACGTCACCGCAGCTTGGCTGCGAAAGATCCACTGCGGGGATCTGCTCGATGCCGTGCGTCGCCTGATGTGTCCGGCCAGCGCATGCTCGCGCTGATGATCCATGGCCGATTGGCCAGCCTGATTCCGCGATACCGTCGGCGGATGCGAACTTTAGAGCCGACCGACCTCGCGTTCTTCGATACCGCGCCGGCGCAGATCACGGGTCGCGCGCATCTCTCGGCGCGCCCAGAGCGGGTGTTCGCATCGTTTGCCGACCCAGACGAGTGGACGAAGTGGTTCCCGAAGATCAAGAAGATCGGCTGGATCAAAGGCACGGGTGGCGTCGGATCCGAGCGCGAAGTGTTTCTGGGTGGTGGGCTCGGCGCCTATCGCGAACGCTTCATCGCGTGGGAGCCCGGCAAGCGGTTCGCGTTCACGATGTTCGAGACCAGCTCGTTGTTCGTGAAGCACCTAGCCGAAGATTTTCGGCTGACGCCCGAGGGCACCGGCACGCAAGTCGATTGGACGATGGCGAGTAAGCTGACCGTGATTGGCCACCTCGCATGGCCGGTGATGCGAGCGCTGATGGGCAGCATCTTTCGCAACGGCACGAAGAAGCTCGAGACCGTGCTCGCATAGCTACATCTGTTCTCGACATGCAATCGTTGAAGCGGCTTGCGTCGAGCGTGCTCGAGGCCGATCTTGAGCGCGTCGAACGGCAGCGCACAGATCGAGATCAGCGCCACTTGCGCGAGGGTTCCATGCGAGGCTACGCGCGTGAACGTTTACGACGTCGTCGGTTCTGACGGAGTCCAGCACTTCTATCTCTCGCCGCTCACGCCCGAGCATGCTCGCGCGATCGGCGCGCTGCCGCGCGAAGCGATCATGGGCGAGCTCCTCGTGACCGAGCGACCCGCGGTCGACGCGAAGATAGATCCAGCGCAGTTCCGGCCGAACGCGAGCTTCATCCAGTTCTTGAACGGAGTGTTCGCGCAGCACGCAAACACTGCGCCCGGCTTCGCCGAGGCGGCGGCAACAAGCGGGTCCGGCTTCATCCAGGTCGTCGATGCGCGCACCGCTACGCCAAAGGCCCAGGTCCCAGCGGAGGACATCATCGGCCGCATCGAGATCGCGAACGGCGCGATGGTGCGTTTTCACGCGAACGAGAGCTATCGGCTGCTGACCGAGCGCGGCTTCATGCGGCTGCATCCATGGATGCACGCCAAGCTGATCGAGGCGCTCGGCTCGCTCGCTCGCTAGGTGCTCCCCACTCGTGCGGGGCGGTTGGGCCGCCCGCTAGAAGCGATCGGCGTTCATCACCTTTGTCCACGCGGCGACGAACGAGTGGATGAACTTGTCTTCTTCGCTCGCGTAGACTTCGGCGAGGGCACGCAGCACCGAGTTCGATCCGAATACCAGATCAACGCGCGTGCCGGTCCACGTGACCGAGCCCTTCGCCCGATCCTTGGCCTCGAACGTATCGGTGCTCGGCACGGCCTTCCACTCGACGCCCATGTCGAGCAGGTTGACAAAGAAGTCATTCGATAGCGTGCCCACGCGCCTCGTGAGCACGCCGTGCTGGTCGCCGCCGACGTTCGTGCCGAGCACGCGCAGACCACCAACGAGCACGGTCATCTCGGGTGCGGTCAGCGTCAACAACTGTGCGCGGTCGACGAGCAATTCTTCGGCGGGCACCGAGTAACGATCCTTCGCGTAGTTACGGAAGCCGTCGACGATCGGCTCGAGCACGTCGAACGATTCGACATCGGTGTGCTCCTGCGATGCATCCATGCGGCCCGGCGTGAACGGTACGGTCACGCTGTGGCCGCCGGCCTTCGCCGCTTGCTCGATCGCCGCATTGCCTGCGAGCACGATCAGATCCGCGAGCGAGACCTTCTTCGCACCGGCTGCATCGAATGCCTGCTTCACGCCTTCGAGGGCAGCGAGCACCTTCGTGAGCTGCTTTGGCTCGTTCGCTGCCCATTGATTCTGCGGCGCGAGCCGGATGCGTGCACCGTTCGCACCTCCGCGCTTGTCGGAGCCGCGGAAGGTCGAGGCCGACGACCACGCGACCGAGACCAGCTCCGCGACGGAGAGTCCGGTCGCGAGGATCTGGGCCTTGAGCGTCGCGATATCTTTGTCATCGGCGAGCGGATGGTCGACCGCGGGAATCGGGTCCTGCCAGGCCAGGTCTTCGGCCGGAACTTCCGGTCCGAGGTAGCGAACCTTCGGCCCCATGTCGCGATGGCACAGCTTGAACCACGCGCGTGCGAAGGCATCGGCGAACTTCGCCGGGTTCGCGAGGAAGTCACGCGTGATCTTCTCGTACGCGGGATCGACGCGTAGCGCGAGGTCGGTCGTCAGCATGCCGGGCGCTTGATGCTTCGAAGCATCGTGCGCGAAGGGCACGGTGTTCGCACCGCCGCCGTTCTTCGGCGTCCACTGGTGCGCACCGGCCGGGCTCTTGGTGAGCTCCCACTCGTATTTGTACAGGTTCTGCAGGTACTCGATGCCCCACTTCGTCGGGGTCGAGGTCCACGTGATCTCGAGCCCACTGCCGATCGCATCACCAGAGTGACCGATGCCGTGGCTGTTCTGCCAGCCAAAGCCTTGGCGTTCGATATCCGCCGCCTCCGGATCGAAGCCGACGTGCTTGCCCGGATCGGCGGCGCCGTGGGTCTTGCCGAAAGTGTGACCACCCGCGATCAAGGCGACGGTCTCTTCATCGTTCATCGCCATGCGCGCGAACGTCTCGCGAATATCGCGCGCGGCAGCGAGCGGATCGGGCGTGCCGTTCGGGCCTTCGGGGTTGACGTAGATCAAGCCCATCTGGACCGCGGCGAGCGGCTTCTCGAGATCGCGATCGCCGGAGTAGCGCTTGTCCTCGAGCCACTTCTTCTCCTGGCCCCAGTACACGTCGGCCTCGGGCTCCCAGATATCTTCGCGACCGCCGCCGAAGCCGAAGGTGGCAAAGCCCATCGATTCGAGCGCGACGTTGCCGGTGAGGATCATCAGGTCCGCCCACGAGATCTTGCGGCCGTACTTCTTCTTGATCGGCCAGAGCAGGCGGCGCGCCTTGTCGAGGTTGACGTTATCGGGCCACGCGTTGAGCGGTGCGAACCGTTGGCTGCCTTTGCCCGCGCCTCCGCGTCCATCACCGGTGCGGTAGGTGCCGGCGCTGTGCCACGCCATGCGCACGAACAGCGGGCCGTAGTGACCGAAATCCGCGGGCCACCACGCCTGCGAGTCGGTCATCAGCGCGCGCAGGTCAGCCTTGAGCGCGGCGAAATCGAGAGTCTTGAACTCCGCGGCGTAGTTGAAATCGCCACCCATCGGGTTCGTGAGTGGCGAGCGTTGGTGCAGCGTTTCGAGCCGCAAGGTATTGGGCCACCAGTCGCGGCTCGACGTACCTGCGCCGGACTGATGCTTGAAAGGGCATTTCGCTTCGGTCGACATGATGAGGCGACTCTACGAGCATCCACTTCGAGCGTGTAGCCAGTCCTCGGTGATGGCTGTGATAGGTTAAACCTATCGATGACCAGAATCCGATAGCATCAAATCGATGCTAAGAAGCCGGTGCCATGCGTCTGCTCGTACTTGGCGGCCTCGTCGCCGTAGCGGTGGGATTCGCGTTGCTCTACATGGTCACCCACGGCTCGGACGCTGTCGCTGTGGGCACGGCGGGCGGCACCTCGAAGGAGACCCCGGGACCCGTCGCCGTGCCTGCGGCGACGCCGCCCCGCGCGCCGGGCGCACCGGCTGCGCGGCACGCGCCGTCCGCGGCTCCCACGCTCGCGCCGGAGGCCGCACTCGACTCGCGTAGGCGTGATGACCCGACGAAGCCGAAACACATCGACACGCCGACCGACAAGCTGCGCTGGGCGCTGATGCGCGCCATCCGTGCGACCGAACCGGCGGTCGTCGATTGCTTGAATCAGGCCAAGACGGCAGGCACGAACGTCGATGGCGTGTCCTCGTACTACTTCTACGTGAAGCGCAGCGGCGACAAGATCGTGTTCGACGGCGCCGAGACCGAAGAGAGTCCGTATCCCGATCCCCTGAAGTCATGCCTGCAGGACGCGGCGAAGGATGTCGCCGTCGATTCGATGCCCGACGACGCGACACGCGTGCAGGTGCTGCGTCGGCTGACCGTCGAGCACGGTGACATCTCCCTCTACAAGCTCGGCGCGTATCACATCGTCGCTCCGGCTCCGTAGCTTCGGTCGTTCGAGTCGACCGGCACGAGCGCGTCGCTCACAGCAAAACAAAACCCACCGAGTCTCCCGGGTGGGTCAGGTGGAAACCGTCACGTCGTCAGCTCAGATCGGAGGAGCCGAGTACGGGAACGTCGCGGTCGGTGCCGGGTGACCTTGGTTACGGTTGTTCGGGTCAGGAATGCTCAGGCTCAGCGAGTTTGTCGAGTTAGTCGCAGAGTTGTCGTACACGACGCCATCGCTCACTAGCGCGCGGAACTGCGCAGGAGACGACGCGCTGATCGCCGCGCCACCAAGCAAATAGTCGTACGTGACGTCGATAACGTCGTCGGTCAGCTGACGACCGCCGCAGAGCAGCGGGCTGTTCGCGACCGTCGCCGTTCCGCACAACGTGAGGTAGCTGCTCGGGCCAGCCGTGTCGATGCGGAGCACGTCCGGCTCGAACTGATTGAACACGGTATCGGCGTAGGTGCTGGCAGCGGCCTTCATCGCGTCGGTGAGTGTGACACCGGTCAGCGCGTTCTCGGTGAAGACTGCGCCACCGATCGCTGGGCACTGCATGCCCGCCGGCTTGAGGCCGGTCGCAGCCGTGAGGCCCGGCACGACGCCGTCGGTCAGGCACGTGCCGTAGTAGATCGCTTTCAAAACGGTCTTGGCTTCGCCAACCACAAGGTTGAGCGTCGCGGTATCGACACCGGTGAAGCTTGGAGCTGTCGCGTTGTAGCCATTGTTGTAGGCGAACGTGAAGAGCAGCGCTTCGTTGATGGCGGGGCGTCCGAGATGCTCGACCTGTTTGTAAACAGCGGGGCCGCGCGCGTCAGCGCCAGAGCCAGAGCCCGAGCCCTGGCCGTCGACGACGGTGTTCTTGTCGTCGCCACAGGAGGCGGAGATCGCGGTGAGAAGCAAAAGGGCGGATAGATTTTTCATGTTCGTGTTCCTTTCGCCTTACTGCTTCGCCGAGATGGACGACCACGTGTCGAATACCGTGCCGTCGAGGCCCGCGAGCGGGATCTCGACGGTGATGGCGTTGACGTTGTAGTTCTTTGTGAAGTCGGGCGCGCAGCTTGCCGGGTTCCACAGGTTGATGACGTCACCATCGGTGGTGTCACCTTGGCCAATCACGCCTTGAGCGAACGTTTGGCCGTTGCAGTTCGGCGGAAACGAGCTCAAAGCAGCAGCGTTGCCGACGCCGTTCGGACCACCGAAGAAGCGCGACGCGAGAAACGCGCGCACCTCGAAGAAGCGCTGCACGTCGAACGTGAAGGCATCCGAGCGCATGCCCGAGAACCACTTCGCGTTGAGCGTGGTGGCGGTGCCCGGGTTCACGACGACGGCGGTATTTGCCTTCGAGGTCGCGAAGTCGGTCGACATGCCGCTGCTCGTACCCGTCATCGTGCCATTCTTGAACACGGTCAGCGTGATCGGCTGCGCGCCGCTCGCGGTGGGCGCGCCACCTTCGAACCGCAACAGATAGTCATCGGTCGTGGTCGGCGCGGCGGTCTTGGTCGCCGCCTTGCTGATGTGTAACTCGTAGCGAGCATTGGTGCTGAGGTTGTAGTTGATGTCCGGCAGCGAGCGCGGATTGAAGTACATCGTGAGGACGAGCGCATCGCCCGCCGCATTCTTGTACGCGAAGTGATCGGTCAGGTTCAGTGCACGAGACTTCGAGTCGGTCTCACCATCGTCATGGTCAGACGCAAAGGTCGCCGTTCCGGCCCCCAGCACTGCCAGCCCGGCAGCCACGGTGACCAATTCCATTAGTTTCTTTTTCATCTAAATTTTCCCTTCAGTTGGTGTGCAACGCTGTACGACCTAACCATGCTACCGGATCGACCAAATCGGCACTCGGCTGACACCACGATCCGCTCGTATAAGACCGTGGCCAACCTTTCAAAATGCGGCAGTTTTGTCGCGGTCGTGGCGCTCCTTGCGTGCGCGGCTGACAAGCGAGCGCCACCGCTCGAAAAAGATCCGGCAGAACATGCATTGAGCGATGTCGCTCATTACAAGTTCGACGGCCCGCAGGTCGCCGGCCACGACCTCGCCACGACGATCAAAGGGCTGGAGAAGCGGATCGCCGACAAGACGGCGTCCGCGTTCGACCTCGGCGATCTCGCGGAGGATTACGTCAAGCGCGCGCTGATCGAAGGCGATCCGGACGACTTCAAGCGCGCTCTCGGCTTGGTTGACGAATCTCTCCGCCAGCTGCCGACCGGCAACGGCGCGATCCTCATCCGCGCGAAGATCGCGAACGCGCACCACGAGTTTCGCGATGCGATCGTGATCGCGACCGGCTTCTTGAAGCAGCGCCCGAGTGAGGGCGCTGAGATGATCCTCGCGACCGCCTACCTAGCGCTCGGCGAGCTGCCCGCGGCGCACGCCGCCGCCGAAGCCGCGACCACCGGCAAGGGCGATCCGGGCGCGATGCTCATGCGCGGCATCGTGGAAGAAGCGCAAGGTCGCGAGCCGGAGGCGGCGTTCGACTTTCGCCATTCGATCGAGCTCGAGAGCGCTGGAGATATCGATGAGGCGGCGCGTTCGCGTGCATTGTGGGGCCGGTTCTTGATCCGCAGCGGTGCTCTGGGTGGCGCGAAGGTCGTGCTCGATGAAGCCCTGCGGATCGCGCCCGACAACGCGCTCGCGCTCGCGTATCGCGCGGAGCTGTCGTTGCGCACGGGCAAGCTCGATGAAGCGAAGAAGGGGTTCGAGCGCGCGTTCGTGGTGTCGCGCCAGGTGCGCTACTTGATCGATCTCGCCCGCGCGCAGGAGCTCGCGGGTGACAAGCCCGGTGCCGATAGCTCCCGCGCGCAGGTCGAGAAGCTCGTGCGCGCGGATCTGGCGGAGAACGGGGTCGGCCACAAGCTCGATCTCGTGGAGGTGCTGACCGATCGCGGCACACCGAAGGATCTCGCCGAGGCGATCACGCTCGGCAAGGAAGAGCTCGAGCATCGGCCGAGCGCGAATACCCACTTCCAGCTCGCACGCGCGCTGTATCGCGGAGGCGCTCCGCTCGATGACGCGCGCGCCCAGATCCAGGAGGCGCTCGCGAGTGGCGTGCGCGATGCGCGGATCTACGAGCTCGCGGCGTGTCTCGACGAGGGCCCGCGCAAGGGCCTCTACACCCACGAAGCCGACGTGCTAGATCCGGGACATTCGGGCTGGCGCGCGCTGGGGATGACCAAGTGAGACGCGCCGCGGTCTACCTCGTGATGATGTGCATCGCGAGCGTCGCGCGCATCAGCGACGCGCATCCGCTCGATCTCGGCTACATGACCGTGACGAGCGAGGGCGAGCACGTGACCGCGCATCTCGAGCTCGATCTCTCGGCCGCCGCGATCGTGCTCGCGACCGAAGCCCCCGATGCCAAAACGATCGGTGCGCACGCGGCCGACCTTGCGAAGCAGACCTTTGAACGCGCACCGATCGAGACGCCGGGCGGCCCGTGCACGTGGGCGCCTGCCACCGCATCGCTGACCGCGCGTACCGTCGCGGTCGTCGCGATCGCAACCTGCCCGGCGGGGGCGCGCACGTGGACATTCCCGGTCGTCGCCGAGGCCGCGATCACGCCGCGGTTCCAGCTGATGGTCAAGGAGACCAGCGGTGCGAGCGAGCGGCTCACGCTGATCGACAAGACCGCACGCCCGCTGGAGCTCGTAACCGCGGCGCTCGCGAATGCGCCGACCACGATCGGCTTCACGCGCTTTCTACGCTCCGGCATCGCGCACATCGGCGTGGCGCCCTCGGAGTGGCGCAGCGCCGAGGGCCACTTCCAGCTGCCCGACGGCATCGATCACATCATGTTCCTCCTCGCGCTGATGCTCGGTGGCGGCACGCTCCTCCAGCTGATCGGGATCGCGAGCGGCTTCACGATCGGTCACTCGATCACGCTCGCGCTCTCCGCACTCGATATCGTGCGACCGCCGGCGTCCGTGATCGAGCCGCTGATCGCGCTCACGATCGCGTTCGCGGCGCTCGAAGCCTTCAGCGGCAAGCTCAAGGCGCATCGCTGGAAGATCGCGGGCGCGTTCGGCTTGGTCCACGGCTTCGCGTTCGCGACTGCGCTCTCGCACGTCGAGCTCACGCTTCGCGGCAAGCTCGCGGCGTTGTTCGGCTACAACCTCGGCGTCGAGATCGGCCAGGTCATCGTCGTGCTCGTCACCGCACCGATCGTGATGTACGCGTACCGCCACGCACGGATCGGTCGGCCAGCGATCAAGGTCGCCGCGGCGCTGATCTTCGGCTGCGGCGTGTACTGGTTTATCACGCGGGCTTTTTCGTGAGTACGGCGGACCTCGGAACACGCAGATAACGGCCGACGGACCGATGGGCGCGAATGACCGACTTTGATCGAGCCTGCGTCAACTTGCCATCCCTGGAACGCCGGGCGATGACCATCATAGATATATGAGCTGGCTCAAACGGATCGCGATCGGGGTGGTTGCGCTGGGCATGCTCTTCGGGTTGATGCAGTTCGTGCCGTATGGGCGCACGCATCGCAATCCACCGATCCTCGGCGAGCCGATGTGGGACTCGCCGCGCACGCGCGAGCTCGCGGTGCGCGCGTGCTTCAATTGCCATAGCAACGAGACCAGGTGGCCCGCGTACTCCGAGGTCGCGCCGGTCTCGTGGGTCGTCTACAAAGACGTCCAGGACGCGCGCGACACGGTGAACTTCTCGGAGTGGACGCGGCCGCAGAGCACGCTCGTACAGGAATCGGGGCCTTCGGTGGTCCGCAAGGACATGCCACCGGCGAAGTACCGGATGGCGCATCCCGAGGCCCAGCTGACCGAGGCCGAGACGATCGAGCTCGCGCGTGGGCTCAACGCGACGCTCGGCGCACACAACAAGATCTAGTTGATCCAGATCAGGTGGCCATCCGCGCCAACCGGCTGACCAGCGGCGAGGCCTGCATGTGCTCGTTGAAGGCGTGGCCGAGCACGCCACGCAAGAACGTATGGCTAGTCCTCGCGGGCGTGATCGAGCAGCGTCTCGACGGCGCTGCGCACGAGCTCGGCTCTGGTGGTGTTCTCGTAGATCGCGTGGATGCCGCCGTGGGCCGGCGTCACGGTCGCGAGAGATCGCAAGCGACCCGCCTTGATCGCATCGCGTGCGACCGAGGCGGGGACGAAGGCGATGTAGCCTCCGCGAGCTGCAGCCTCGACGAGGAACAAGCTGTCGTCGGACTCGGCTGCCACCCGCGGGCGCAGGTTGTTCGCGTCGAGGAATGCTTCGACGTCCCACCGGAACGACGAGGTCGGCCGGTAGTGGACGAGCCCGACATTGTGCCAGTCGTTGGCGATCTCGAGATCGATCGCGGCGACCGCGACGAGCTTCATCCGGTCGAGGACAGCGACCTCGAGCCCTTGCAGCGCGGACTCGGGTGGCTCGCTTTCGCTCAACACGAGATCGAGCTCGTTCGCGCGCAGGTCGCGCACCAGCACGGTCGAATCCCCACCGCGAATGCTCGGGATGCAGTCCGGAAGCGCGAGCACCGGCAGCAGGAAGTGCGTCGCGGTCGCGCGCCCGACCGCACCGGAGATGCCGATGCGCAGCGTGCGCGGCAGCCGGCCGTGCTCGTGGCCGAGCACTTCGGAGAGCCGCTCGCCGGCACGAAACATCACGGTGGTGTGCTCGAACGCGAGCTTGCCGCCCTCGGTCAGCTTGAGCCCGCCCGGCTGCCGCTCGAACAGCGCGACGCCCAGCGTGCGTTCGAGCGTGCGGACCTGTTCGCTCACCGTGCCCTGCGAGACATCGAGGCGCAGCGCGGCGCTCGCAATGGAACCTTCCAGTGCCGCCGTGTGGAAGTAGTAGAGGTGATTGTAGTTGAGCATCGCTAACTACCCAAGATGAGCACCTGGAGCCGCTTGGCATCAATGGGCTTGGTGACGTAGTCATCGAATCCGTGGTCGAGCACGCGTGATCGGGTCTCGATCGATCCCGACAGGGCGATCAATCTCGGGCAATCGGCGCGCGCACGTAGCTTTTGTGCGACCTCGAACCCATCGATATCGGGCAAGCGCAGATCGACGAACGCGACGGTCGGCAAGAACGACGCTGCGAGCTCGAGCGCTTCCTGGCCGGTCGCCGCGCTCGCGACTTGATGGCCGAGCACCTCGCAAAGCTCCGAGAGCAACTCGCGCGCGTCGTCGTGATCGTCGACGAGCAAGACCCGCTGGGGAACCACCATTCGCGGGTACCGTAGCAACCTATGGTGTCCCTTACGATGGGTTCGAGCGAACCGGGTCTCTGCCCCGGGGATTTCCGAACCGTGATTTATCCCTCGGTGCCGCGACGCGCCGCAAATTGGGCAGCGTTCACACCATCGAAGAAGTACTTGAGACGTGCCGTCCCGACGAGGATCACGGATCCATCTGCCAGCACGCCGTCTTGCCCGGCGAGCAGGTTGATGCCGTCGACCCATGTCCCGTTCTCCGACTTGTTATCGGAAACATAATGCGCGTCGTCGCGCCATTCGATCAAGGCGTGGATGCGCGACACGGTGTCGTGCTTGACGACCAGGTCCGCATCATCGGAACGCCCGATCCTGACTGGTTGCTCGAACTTTCGAAGGTTCCAGGTCTTCCCATCTTCGGTGATGACCCAGGCGGCCCGCGGAGCACTCATGCGCCGATCATAGTGCGTTACCGGGCCCAGTAGGCCTCGTCGTCGAGGCCTTCTTCACGTTCGGGCAGGCCGCGGGTGAGGCGCGGTGCCGCCTGGGCGAGCACCTCGTAACTGACGCGGTTCGCGTAGCGGCACACCTGGCTCATCGACGAATAGGTCAGGAACTGGCGCGCGTGCTTCGCCGAGCGCGGAACGCGCGCGTGGTGATAGCGATTCGCGGACATGTCGTGGAGCAGGGCCGAGAGCGCGGCATCGCCGGCGCCGTTCGTGCTCGTGATCCGCTCGGGACCGCCGAGGTACGGTGCGATGTGAGCGAACACCTTGACGGGCACGTCGCAGGCGGCGCGCAGCATCGGGCGGCTGAACTCGTAGCGGTTGAATTCGGGGATCGAGCCAGGCAGGAGAGGGTAGCGAGTCTCGCGCTTCGCCGCATCGTCGGTGTGGCCCGCCAGGTAGAGGCCGGTGGCGCCCGCCGTGCACAGGACGACATCGCATAGATCGAGTGCGGCCTCGCATGCGAGCAATGGATCCGCGAAGCCGGTGAGCGCGTCGGCCTCTTCCTCGTTCATCGCCAGGATCTGGACGTGATCGGTGATGAATGCCCGCCAGAACTCGGGGCGCTCCGCGATCACGAACCGCGTGCCGAGGGTGAGGACGACCGGCACGCCGTGTTGCTTCGCGAGCGCGATCGCGCGTTGCGTGGCCTCGGGCATCGGATCACCAGGCTTGCACCGCAAGAGGTACGCCGAGATCACGAGCGCCGAGGCGTGCTCGAAGATCGCGGGCGGTACGCTCTCGGACGCGAGCGCGTTCATCTTGCCCTCGCTGATCGCGAACGTGCGCTCGCCATCGGGCGTGACAAGCGCGAAGCAGCGACCGATCGGACCCTCGACCGGCTGCAGATGATCGAGGTTGACCCGGCTCGACGTGTTCGACAGGTAGCGGTAGCCCGATGTTCCGACCCGGATCGGATCGGTCATCACGCCGAGCAGGATCGAGGTGTCATCGGCGAGCAGCGAGTAGTTGTGGAGCGTGTTGCCGACGGTTCCGCCAGCAAACTCGTAGGAGATCAACTTCTCGGCGAGCAGCTCGTCGTAGAGTGCGGCTGCGAGCTCGCTCTCGATCACGGTCGAGGCGCCTTTCGGTAGCGCGTAGCGCGTGATCAAGTCCTCGGGCACGCGCGCATCGATATCGACGAGCGTCTGATCGACGCCGACCACGTGCGTGCGCACCTGCGTCGTGGCGAGCCCCATCGCGACGAACAAGGGATCCCGCGCGTGAACCGGGAAGTAGTGCGTGTGCTTGCGGCGACCGGGAAAACGCACAGGCCCTCACCATGCCCTAGCGGGTGGGTCGCCAACAATCGGATTCGAAGCCTTCGCGCATCTCGCGCAGCACCCGTACGGTGATCGCGAGATCGGCGCGCGAGACCTTCATCGTCGCACCGACCGCGATCATCGTGCGTGCATCCTCGGTATCGTGCGCCGCGACGACGTCGATTCCGCGCGCGGTCGGGGCGATCAGATGCGATCGCTGGTGGGTCGGGTTCGGCTGCTTCTCGACGAGGCCATCCGCGATCAGGCCGTCTACCACCTCTTGAGTATGCTGGCGCGTGACCGAACGCGCGAACGCGAGCTGCGGCACGGTCCGCGCGCCGTAACGGACGAGACCACGTAACACACCGCGCGCGGTCTCGGATCGACCACCCTCGAGATGGATCTGATCTGCGACGTAGCGCACGCGCCACGAGAGCGCGACGGCTTCGTCGACGATGGCCCGGATCTCGCCATCGAGGTGGCGTTTACGCAGACGGCGAGGGCGGCGAGTGGCCATGCGATGACAGGGTACCTGTCACATCGGCCACGCGCGAGCCGAACGATAGCCGGTCGAGCTTGAGGTAAGCTCGCAATAGCGTGATCGCGTATCTCACCGACGTCGAGGGGCGCTGGGACAAGCTGTCCTCGTTCGCCGATGACAATCCACTGGTGACGCTGCGCGATGCCGAGCTCGAGCTCGCAGAAGGCGCGACCTTCGTGTTCGGTGGCGATGCGATCGATCGCGGCCCGCACGGTCGGAAGATCGTGCGGACGCTGCTCGCGGCCAAGCAGCGCTACGGCGATCGTGTGATCCTGCTGGCCGGCAATCGCGACCTCAACAAGCTGCGGTTGCTCCGCGAGCTCGAGGTCTCCGGGGTACGCGCGGAGCTCTTGCAAACGATCTTTCAGAAGACGATGGGCGCGCCGCGCGCCTTTGAGCACCGCGCGAGCGAGCTGGCCGAGGAGGGCCGGCCTCACGCGGATAAAGACGTGGCCGCGAGCTTCGTCGAGGATGTTCGCGAAGGCGGTGACCTTCGCGCGTATCTCCACGCCGCGCAGCTCGCGTATCGCAACGGCGCTACGCTGTTCGTGCACGGCGGCGTCAATGCCGAGAGCTTCGCAGCGGCCGAGGTCGATCCGTGGATCGCACAGCTCTCGCAGTTCTACGGTGACGAGATGGCATCGTCCGATCACGAGCGCCTGATCGCTTACCAAGCGCCGGTGCCGGGCACGCACCTCAATCAAGCGAGCGTCGTCTACGCGCGGCCCACGGACGAGCATGGCAACCCACACCTACCGGATCCAGTGACGATCGCGAAGCTGCGCGCCTCGGGCATCGAGCGCGTTGTCGTCGGTCATACGCCGAGCGGTGATTCGCCGGCGATCGTGCGCGATGCGGGCTTCGAGCTGGTGCTCGGTGACAACTCGTACGGCCGGATCGAGCGTGGCTCGAAGCTCGTGTTCAGCGATAGCGCGACCACGGTGCACGGCATCGCGCAACTCGACGACGGGTCGGTCGTCGAGGTAGCGTTCACGAGCCTGCGCGATGCGGTCTCGCCGCTGGGCCGCTGCGATCCCGCGACCGGGCAGCTCGTCAAATCCGAGCTCGCTGGCGATGGTTTCTTGCTGTTTCGAGGCCTGCCCGAGCGCCGTGTCGAGCAGATCGAGCGCATCGGGGCGGACGTCCGCGCGCGCCGGTTGGTCGCCGCTCGCGGATTATACAATCCGCGCAGGTGATTTCGGTCGTGTCCGCAGCCGACAGCTCGTAAGGCTCGGCGCGGGTTGGCAGTTGTCACCATCTACCCGGTGATCGTCGTGCTCGGGCTCTCGAACACGATCAGCTATCACCGGTTGCTCAGCCATCGCTCGTTGAAGGCGGCCCCGTGGTTGCGCTACGCGATCACGTTCGTGTTTCGTCGCGAAGGTCACGCTCGCCGGTCACGCTCGCCGGGATGCTGTGGGCGGCCCACGTCGTGCTCAACAACGCGACCTGGATCAGCGAGGTCGTCGGCGACGGTCACTCCGGCAGCGCAGCGACGAGCTCACTTCGCGACGAGCTCGCCTTCGAGAGCATCGAGTTCATCGCCCTCGCCAAGCTGATCAGCGCGCAGGACGTACCCCGAGCTATTCGAGCTGCGAGTCGGCGTCGCAGCTGACTACATCGTCGCGCGGCAGTGACATACTGAGTCATGTCGACCTTTCTGAATGTCGCCGGCCATACCGACGTAGGGCGCACGCGCCCGCATAACGAGGACGCCTTCGCGATCGTCGATCTCGCGAATCCAGCCCTGCAGTGGACCGGCGAGGTCGATGTCACCGGTCGGCGGATCCTCCTCGCGGTCTCCGACGGCATGGGTGGCCATCAAGCCGGCGAGGTCGCGAGTGCGCTCGTGATCCAGACGATCATCCAGTCGCTCGGCGCGCACACCACCGAACCCCCCGATCACGCGCTCGAGATCGCGGTTCGCGATGCGAATCAAGCGGTACGTGCGGCCGCGACGGCCGAGGACAAGCAGGGGATGGGCGCGACGCTCACCGCGATCTTGATCGATGGCCAGGATGCCTGGATCGCCGAGGTCGGTGACTCGCGCGCGTACTTGCTGCGCAACGGTCAGCTCCGGCAGCTCACGCGCGACCAGAGCTTCGTCCAGATGCTCGTCGATCACGGCGCGATCACGCCCGAAGAAGCAAAGACCTCGCCGCGCAAGAACGTCATCCTGCAGGCGATCGGCACCGCCGAGACCCTGACCGCAGCGATCGTACGGTTGCTGCTCCGCCGCGGCGACCGCTTGTTGATCTGCTGCGATGGCCTGTCGAACGAGCTCGAGGATACCGAGCTCGCGAAGATCCTCGGCGAGGCCGAGCCCGTCGCTGCCACCGCTAACGCGATCGCAGCGGCGAACGAGCACGGCGGCCACGACAACATCACCGTGATCATCGCGCATGTCGGTGGCGATGCGATTCCGGCGATCGCGCAAGGCGAAGACATCACGGCGACGTATCGCGTCGTCCAGGATTTCGGACCGGCTCCGAAATCGTGACGACGGCTAGTGCTCGCCGGTGACGGTAAGCGCGCAGCTCGACCTGGTGAGCTCGAATTTCTGCGCCCACAGATCGTTCGCGCCCGAGGTGAACTCGATCTTCGTCGGCGTCTCTGCCGAGCGCACGAGCCACGAGCTGTGGAATTCGCCATTCTGGTCGGCGGGCGGCACGAAGTTTTCGGCCTCGGTCTCGGTGCGGAACTGGCGAAGCTCGGTCTCGCCATTGTAGGCGTAGAAGCGCGCGATTTGCTGCGGATCGCACGCGGGGTGCGAGGTCTCGAGCCGGAACACGCGATCAGCGCGGAACACGTGCGACACGACGCGACCGGTGGCGTAGAGGCCCTCGCTTGACGCGATCTGATCGTCGCCGCGCGTTGGATCGAGCACGTAGTTCGGATCGACCGAGTGCGAGAAATCGACGCTGGTGATATTCGTCCCGGCGGTCTTGACGCCGAGCTTGGCGGCGACGAGGCCGCTCGGGCAGGGCTCCTGGGTGCAGGTGGCGGCGCCCGTGATCTTGTAGATCGAGGAGTCGCCGAGGCCCTTCGAGTAGGTGTCGAAGCCCGCCGCGATCACGAACGTGGTGCCGGCGAAGCTGCCGCGCACGAGCGAATCGCCCTGGAGGCCGAGCAGGCCGTCGGTGCACTCGAAGCCACAGGTCGCGGGTACGACGAGCGCGGTGACATCGCAAGCCCGCGCGCTGTGACCGTTCGGGCAGGCCACCTTGTAGCCGTTCGCGACTTCGACGATCGCGTGGCCGAGGCCGTTCGCGGCGACGATCGTGTACCAGGCGTTCGCCGAGGCGATGGCATCGCTCTGGGTGACGAGCTCGTCACCTTCGGTCGTCGCACACGCACCCAACAACAGGACAAGACCAACTACGCGTACCGACATGGGGCTGGGTACCGCGACCGGAGGGAGTGGGTCAAGCAACGGCTTGCCTCGTCGTGCGATGATCGGAGCCGGAGGTTTACGATGCCGACGATGCCGACGATGCCGACGATGCCGACGATGCCGACGATGGCTACGATGTCTGAGCTTGGCAAACTAGGGATCACGGTCGCGCGCGAGCATCAAACCACCAGCACGAGCGTGCAGGGACTCGAGCTCAGCGCCACCGAGACGACGAAGTTGACGCTGACATTGCCGCGAGCCTCGAAGCTCAAGGCCGGATTCGTGCCCGAGAGCACGGGCAAGAAGCTGATCAAGCTGTTCAAGCGCGAGCTCCAGACCGGGGACGAGCACTTCGACAGCGAGATTTACATCACGACCGACACGCCGGACGAGACCAAGGCGTTCCTCAAAAATGAAGACGTGCGCAACGCGATCGGCTTCTGCGTGACCACTGGAGGTGCGCTCCAGATCGATGGCGGCACGCTCTCGGTGCACGTGACCGGCAACGAACAGGGCGAGCCGAACGAAGTGCTGACGATCGCCCGCGCCGTGGTCGCTGCGGGTTAATCGGGTCCGAGCGTGAAGTGGAACGTGGCGCCTTTTTCGACCGCACCTTCGGCCCACACGACACCACCGTGGCGGTGGACGATCCGCTGTACCGTCGCGAGCCCGATCCCGGTGCCGGCGAACTCAGTCGCCGCATGCAGGCGCTGGAACGGCATGAACAGCTTCTGTGCGTAGGCCATGTTGAAGCCGGCGCCGTTGTCACGGATGAAGTAGCCCTTGTCATCACGGCCGAGCTCGATGCGACCGGCATCGCGCTTGGCCACGAACTTCCACGCGTTGCCGAACAGGTTCTCGAGCACCACCAGGAGGAGCTGGCGGTCGCCGCGCGTGGTCAGGCCGTTCGCCACGACGATGTCGACGTTGCGGCCCGGGTCGTGCGCGTGCAACTGCGCGAGCACCTCGCGCGCGAGCGCGCTCAGATCGACGTGCTCGTTCACGAGCTCGGCGCGGCTCAAGCGGGAGAGCCGCAGCAGCGCATCGATCAACTCGCCCATCCGAGCGGCTCCGACGCTGATCCGCTCGAGGTGCGACTTGGATTCCGCGGTCAGCTTGCCCGCGAGATCCTCGCCGAGCAGCACCGCGTACCCGTTGATGCCGCGCAGTGGGGCGCGAAGATCGTGCGCGACCGAGTAGCTGAAGGCTTCGAGCTCGCGGCTCGCGACCAAGGCTTTATCGCGCGCGCGCATCAGGTCTTCTTCGGCCCGCTTGCGCGCGGTGATGTCGCGCACCGTACGCGAGGTCAGCGTGCTGGCCTCGACCTTGATCGGGCTCTCGCTGACCTCGATGACGAACGTGCTGCCATCCTTGCGCGTGCCCTGGCCGCCCTCGACGAGCTTGCCGAGCGGGGCGAGCAAGAGCTCCGCACGTGGGTAGCCAAATAGCAGCTCTGCCTGCGCGTTCATGAGCACGATCTGGTCCTCTTGATCGGTGATCACCATCGCTTCGGGCACCGCTTCGAGCAACGACCGGAACCGCGCCTCCGCCTCGTGTTGGTCGCGCAGCTGCTTGATCGCGGCTTCCGCACGCTTCTGCTCGGTGAGATCGAGCACGATCGAAAGGGCGTTCGGCGGATCGAGCATCGTGACGCCAATCAGCGTCGGGACCCGCGTGCCATCTTTGCGAAGGATCATCGACTCGCATGGCGGCATACGACCGGTCTTGACGAGCTCCTCGACCGCGGCTTCACGTGCAGCCGCGCGCTCGGGCACCGTGAAGGCCTTCGTGTTGATCAGCCCTGCTTCGAGCTCCGCACGGCTGTAGCCGACGATGCCCAGGAACGCGTCGTTGGCTTCGATCACGCGGCCGTCGAGGTCCGAAAACAGCATGCCGACGATGCCCGACTCGGTCAGCTTGCGCAGCCGGGTCTCGCTGATCGCGAGCGCGTCCGAGGTCCGCTGGCGCTCTGCGACCTCGTTCGCGAGCTCCTGGTTCTTGCGGGTGAGCTCGGCGGTGCGTTCGACAGAGCGCGTCTCGAGCAGGGTGTGGGCGATGCGCAGCTCCGCGTGCACTTGTTCGAGCTGGGCTGCGGTCGGGAGCGCGATCGCGTGCGGCACCAACTTGATCAGCATGACCGCCGTCGCGACCGAACCGACGGCTGTGACGGCCTTGACCGTGCCGGCGAGCCAGTAGAGCGGCGTCCAGATCGTCCAGATCTCCATTACATGGGTCGCTCCACACGCGATGATGAAGGCGCCGAAGGACAGGAATATCCAGTTGAACGGGATGTCACGTCGCTTGCGTACGAAGTAGAGCAAGGTGAACGGGATCGACGTGTACGCGAGCGCGACGAGCGCATCCGAGATCACATGCAGCCAGAGCACGCCCGGCTGCCACAGGTAGCAGTGGCCGTGTGGCATGAAGCCATCGGCCGAGAACAGACGACGTAAAAACTCGAGCAAGGCGACCTCCCGCGAAGAGGCGAGCTTACGACGTCTCGACGGAACAGAGGATCATCGAGTGGGCCGCGGCCAAAAAAAGCGACGACCGATCAAACCTCGATCCAACCGAGCTTCGTGATCGCAGGCTAGAGCTTCAGCTCCAGCGTGATCGTGCCAGTGCCGGTCGGCCACGCGCCTCTGGGTGCCGCATGCGCGACACAACGGCGGATTGTCTCGGGCTCGATCTCGATCGTCGCGGGCGCGCCGAACTTGAACGCGCGCGTGCCACGCAAGGTCGCGCGCACCTTCTTGCCGCTGCCATCGGCGCGCTCGATCGAGACCGCGATCGTGAGGTGCTGGGTCAGCCCTTGGGCGGTCACGCGCGGCTCGCCAGCGTGCCACCAGAGGTCAAGCTCGTGCACGCGCACGGTGCGCCAACCTTCCGGGCGTTCGCGGAGCTCGCGCACAGCTCGGCATTATAGCGCTCGAAAAATGGTCCACACGCGGCGGCGTGGGTGCTGTTCGCGCGCGATGGAGCGCGAGCTCGTCGAGTTTGCCGCGCGCCTGCGTTCGCCCGAGGCGATGGCGGCGTTCACCGCGTTCATGACGAAGCGTCAGGGCCGCACGACGACGACGAACCCGGCATCGTGGAGCTGGATCTTGCGGTCCTTCAGGAGGCCGCCGACCGCGCGCTTGAACGCCTTCTTGCTGAGGCCGAACAGGCTGCGAATCTGCTCGGGGTCCGAGTGGTCGCCGACTCGCGGTGCATTCGGCCTACCGAGCACCGCGAGGATCCTCTCGGCATCCGACGCCCGCGCCTTGTGCGCCTGCTCGCGCAGCGACAGCACGAGCTTGCCATCGGGCTGGATGTGCGCGACGCGGAACTTGCCGCGCTCGCCGCGCCGCAACCGATGCGGCTCGACCGCGGGCACGAGGCCGACGTACGAGCGCTCGAGGATCACGAACAAGCCGATGTCCGGATCATTGCGCCAGGCCTCGCCTTCGACCCACGCCCCGAGCCGGACCCGGCGCGGCGGCACTTGCAGCATGTCGCTGACGAACATCGTGCCAGCGAGTCGGCCGGTCTTGTCGACGTATAGCCCGACCGGGTGGCGCTCGCCGATGGAGAGCTCTTTCGCTTGTTCAGCGAACGGCACGAGCAGCTCTTTGCCTGGACCCCACGCGACGAACGCGCCGATGTTGTTGACCTCGGTGACCTCGAGGAACGTCACCTCGCCGAGCAGCAAGGATGGCGGTGTGGTCGTGGCGATCGGGCGGTCGTCGGAATCGAGGTAGACGAACACGTCGAGCAGATCGCCGACCTTCGCGCCTTTCGGGATCTCGCGCGTCGGGACGAGGATCGCATCGGTCTCGTCGGCGGCCTTGCCGACATACGCACCCGGCGCCGTGATCCGCAGGATCGGAGAGCGCATCATGCGACCGAGCAGGTCGTCCGGAAACGGCATCGCGGCGGAGCCTATCAGATGCTATCCAGCGAGCATGTCCGACCGCGTCTCCATCGAAGCTGCTCCCCACATCCGCGTCATGCTCGGCACCGAGCTGGTTGCGGAGTCCACGCACGGCTACGTAGTCCACGAGCAGGGCCTCTCGGATCGCTACTACGTGCCGAGCTCCGACGTGAAGGCCGACATCTCGGCGGGCACCGGCGCGGGTCACTGCCCCTGGAAGGGCGCGTGGAGGCACCTCGACGTCACGATCGGCGGGCAGAAGATCGCCAATGGCGCGTGGACCTACGTCGAGTCCAAGCCCGCAACCGAGCCGACCAAGGACATGATCGCGTTCTACGACACCAAATTTACGGTCACGGCCTGACGGGGATTGCCCACCCAGCTGGCGACGATGTTCTCCCTAAATGGATCCAAGCGCTTCGCCGATCGCCCGTGATAAAGCTCGACACGCGACAGATTCCAAGGGAAACAAACGTCACGTTTTTAGATAAATCTGTTGGGATGACAGCGCGTTATCCCGTCACCTGAACATTCTAGCTGGAGAGAAAACAATGGCCGAAGGTACGATCAAGCGTCTCACGGATAAGGGTTTCGGATTCATCGCGAACGGTACGGGGACCGACATGTTCTTCCACACGTCCGCCGTCGAAGGTGTCTCCTTCCAAGACCTTCGCGAAGGCCAAAAGGTCTCGTACAACGAGGGCCGTGGTCCCAAGGGTCCGCGCGCCGAGAACGTTCGCGTCATCAGCTGATTCACGACAACGTTATTTTTGGGCGCTCGAGCGACTCCGTGCGATGCCCGGTGCCGACTCGCGATCGTGTGATCGAGCCACCGTCACCGCCGTCCCCTCGGTGGCTTGTTCGGGGTCACGACCCGAGGCGTTACTCGATGACAACGGAGTTGATCGGGGCGACGTTCATCCCGCCCGGATATCCGTATGACACGTTCGCGGTGAAATCGGTCGTCTCCGGCGTTCCCCAGCCCCATACCCACAAGCCGAACCGGGCATCGCTTTTGATCCCGTGCCGCCCCGTCGAGCACTGGCCGACCGGCGCGAAGTTGTGGCGCATGAGATCGGTGCGGGTCCACTGGAAGTCTCCGATGTCGGTCCACCCGGTGAGCGCACCAGCGCAATCGAGGTTGACGTCGTGGAACGCGTTATCGCTGCCCTTGGCGCGAATTACGACGAGGTTGGTTTCGGGATACGTCGGATCGGCGAAGAACACGTAGTCCGAAAGGTATTGCTCGGGGGGAACGGAGACGACGAAGTCAGGATCGCCGTAGCCATCGCCGGCCGAGTACGCAGAGCCGGTCATGTACGTGAACAGTGCGAACGGATGGTCGGCATCCTGCGACTGCACGATGAACGGTGTGCCGGTCTCGAATCGCACGACCTCGCCTTTGTTGATCACGGGGGGGCCACCGACGTTGCTCGAGTACGTCAGCTGCGTGCCATCGGCAGCGCCGATGAGGCGCCAGAACGTCGTCGTCTCCGACGCGGTGCGCGGGCGGTACATCACGCCAACGTAACGGCTTCCAAGCGCGTGGACGGGCGGCACCATCTGCTCGCCGTGGTCGCAGTACGAGACGGAGGCAGGCATGTTCATGCACGGCTGACCCGCCATCATGCCGATCGGTGCCGAGGCGGTGACGATGCTACCGGTGAGCTCGGCCGACTGGGTGATCTGCGCATTTTGACCCTTGTTGAGCGTGAACATCAGCGGCGCGTTCGCGGCACCCGAGGGAATGCCACCGTTGCCCAGCACAGCAGCTTTCGGCGTGAGCGTGACGACGGTGCCATCTTGCTGCGCGATGATGTTCATCGACGGGCTGCCGCCGCCGGCAGTGGATTGCTCCGACACGTTAACGGCGACGTAATCGGTGTCCCAGACACTCGCGGGCAGGAGCAGCGAGGCGGCCGTAACCGCGACGGAGCCGCCGCCGTATGGATTGATCTGGTAGGCGACAACCGGAACATCGGTCTTGACGTGAAACGAGCTCGAGATCCCGGTGCCGGTCTTGCTCGCGCCTGCAACGGCGCTCGCGACAGGACAGTTCGGCGCGCCACCCGCATCGCCGCCGAGGAACAGGACGGCGACTTCGCCCGCCGGCACGCCGGCGGTCGCGTCGTACGGGCTGTACGTGAGCGATGGACCGGCGCCGACCGGAAGGCGCGTGAACGCGGCGACCGGCATGTCGACACCGCCGTAGTCGACGGTGATGTGAGCGGGCGTGTTCCACGTGTTCGCGACGAACGCTGCGAAGCAGTAGCTCGGCTGCTCGGAGTCCATATCGGTCGCGTAATACTCGCAACCGACCGAGTGATGGTTCGCGGCGGCCCCCGTGCATGCGTCGCCGCACGTGTGCGAATTCTGATCACACGCATCGGCGCCCGTGCACGGCGTGACGAGCACGCCGTTGCAGTCGACGACGGAGTGCGAATCGGCCGAGCACGCGAGCGCACAGCCGTTGTTGCCGTCCGCATGCGCGTTCGAGCCGCCGTTATCGCCATCCGCGCGACCGCTTGGACCACACGCGACGACGACCAGACATAGCGCTGGTAGGACCCTCATCGGTCCGAACGTAGGCCGGCCCGGCACCCGAGGACAACGCAAATCGACCCCTACTGCGCGCTTGCCGAGCCTGGGACCGGCCCTCGACCGACGTCCGCTGCTGGAGCGCGCGAGGGCGGATGCGTCGGATCCGTGAGGAGTTGCTCGTAGTTGATATTGAAAATAATTTTCAATAAGGCGTCAACCCCAGGGGTTGCGAAACGGCGCGCGCGGCCGATTCGGAGAGCAGATGCTCGCGCCGCAAGTCCAGGCTCGCTTCGACGTCCTGATCGCGAGTGGCGATATGCCGCTACCGGTTCTCCCGGAGGTCGCTTCGCAGGTGCTCGTGATGGTCCAGCGGCCGGATTGCGATACCGCCAGGCTCGCGGAGCTGCTGCGCCGCGATCCGGCGATGACCGCGCACGTGATGGCGACCGCGGCGTCGCCCATGTACCTGGGCGCGACCAAGATCAGCTCGTTGCAGCAGGCGGTCGGCCGGCTCGGGTTCGCGACGATCGTGCAGATCGTGCTCGCCGTCGCGAGCAAGACCCGCGTGTTCTCGGTGCCCGGCTTCGAAGCGGACGTCAAAGAGGCGTTCAAGCACGCGCTCGCGACGGCGTTGTTCGCGCAGGAGATCGCGAAGGTGCGACGCTCGACGGTCGACCTCGCGTTCCTCGCCGGTCTGTTCCATGATTTCGGCCAGCCGGTGCTGATGCAGGCGCTCGTCGATCTGCATCGCGAAGCCGGACTCGTCGCCGAGCCGGCGGACGTGCTCGCTGCCGTGGATGCGGCGCATGCCGACGTCGGCGCGAAGCTCGTCGAGAAGTGGGCGATGCCGGAGAAGGTCGCCGATGCGGTGCGTCATCATCACGAGCCGAAAGGCGAGCTCGCGATCGTGGTCGCGCTCGCCGACTGCTTCGTCCATCAAGGTGCGGGCTCGGTCGAGCTCGGCGCGAAGCTGAACTTGTATCCCGAGGATCTCGAAGTCATCGCGAAGCGCGCGGGTGACATCGCCGCCACGGTGAAGGCGATCTCGTGAGCGAGATCCCGAACATCAGCGAAGAGCGGTTCGACATGGTCGTGATCGGCAGCGGGCCTGCCGGTCAGAAGGCTGCCGTGCAAGCGGCCAAGGCGAAGGCGTCGGTCGTCGTGATCGAAGAAGGCGCCGCGGTCGGTGGTGCCTGCGTGCATCGCGGCACGATTCCATCGAAGACCCTGCGCGAGACCGCGGTCGCACTGGGCCTCCTGCGCCGGCGATCCGCGGGCGTCCTCGATATCCAGCCGCCCGAGGGTTTGAAGCTCGCGAGCTTGATGACGCGCCTCGATCAGGTCGTCACCGCGCACCAGCACTTTATCAAGGACCAGCTCGAGCGCAACGGCATCGCGCAGTGGCACGGTCGGGCGAGGTTCATCTCGCCGCACGTGATCGAAGTGCGCGGCCCCGATGGCAGCGTGCGTCGCGCGCATGCCGCACACGTGGTGATCGCGACCGGCTCGAAGCCACGCAATCCGGCAGGCGTGCCGATCGATCACGAGAATGTCCTCGATAGCGACTCGATCCTCACGCTCTCGTACTTGCCGCGCTCGCTCGCCGTGATCGGCAGTGGCGTGATCGCGACCGAGTATGCCTCCGTGTTCGCCGCGCTGGGAGTGACCGTGACGATGATCGACAAGTCGTCGCGCCCGCTCGCGTTCCTCGACGAGGAGCTGACAAATGAAGTCTCGCGCTCGTTCGAACGCGCGGGTGGTACGTACATCGGCGGTCGCAACGCGAAAAAGATCGTGTGGGACGGCCTCGAGGTTCACACCACGCTCGATGACAGTCGCGTCGTGCGCAGCGAGAAGCTGCTGTACTGCCTCGGTCGCGAGTCCAACGTTGCGGGTCTCGCGCTCGAGAACGCGGGGCTCGGCCCGACCACGCGCGGCTTGATCGCGGTCGATGCGTGTTGCCGCACGATCATTCCGCACATCTATGCGGTCGGCGACGTGATCGGTCCGCCATCGCTCGCCGCGACCGCGATGGAGCAGGGCCGGCGCGCGGCCTGTCACGCGCTCGGGCTGCCGTTGCCGGCGTCGAACGATCTCGTGCCCGCCGGCGTCTATGCGATTCCGGAGCTCTCGATGGTGGGGCTGTCCGAGGCACAAGCGCGCGAGCGGTACGGCGGCGCGATTGTCGGTCGCGCTTGCTTCGCAGAGCTTGCCCGCGGCCAGATCAGCGGCATCGAAGAGGGCCTCTTGAAGCTCGTCTGCGACGGTGAAGGCAAAAAGGTGCTCGGTGTCCACATCGTGGGCGAAGGCGCGACCGAGCTCGTGCATGTGGGACAGGTCGCGCTGATCGCCGGCTGGGACGCCGATCAGTTCGTCGAGAACGTGTTCAACTTTCCCACGCTTGCCGAGGCCTATCGCGTCGCCGCGCTGGACGTTTGCAAGCAGCGTGCGAAGCGCTAAAGCTAGCGGTCAGGTGCAAGCGGCGGTTGGGTTGCTCGTGGTCGCGACCGAGCCGCGCGACGGTGGATGGATCAGATCAGGTGGGCGCCGTCGTTCCAGAGCTGGACTGCGGGGGCATCATCGACGGGATCCCAGCCCAGGACACCGATCGCGGTCGGCGCGAAGAAGAAGTGGCGGGCGGCCTCCGGAGGGAAGCCGAGGAATCGCGCGGTCAACACGCGCATGATCACGCTGTGGGCAAAGACCAGCACGACGCCGGTCTTTTGCTCGGCGAGCCAGCTGTCGCAGCGCCGGCCGAGCGCGGCGGCATCTTCACCGTCGGGGCAGCCATCCTTGAGATACGCGAAGCCCGGGCGCTCGACGCGGATCTCTTGCACGGTCTTGCCTTCGTACGAACCAAAGCTCATCTCGAGCAGTCGCTCGTCGAGCACGGCGCGCGTGGCGAAGCCGGCGAGCTCGGCGGTCCGGCGGGCGCGCGAGAGCGGGCTGACATACACGCGATCGAATTCGTGGCGCGCGAGGCGAGGGACGAGCTTGAGCGCGTTCGCTTCACCGATCACGGTAAGCGGAAGATCGGTGCGACCAGCGAGGCGGCGTGCCGGCGACCATTCGGTATCGCCGTGGCGGACGAGATAGATCGTGACGGACATCAATGCACTCTTTCGTACGGGACATAGACCGGTTCCCAGATGTTTCGATCGATCGCGCGCTCCAGCTCGGCCTCGGTGATCTGGGATTGCCCGTCCGCGATCGCTTGGCGTGCGACGGCGAGGGCGATCGCGCGGCTAAGTGGGCGCGCGGCCGCGATCGGCGGCAACAGGCTCGCGGTGCGATCGGTGCGCGTCGGCAGGTGGAGGGTGAGCTCTTTGGCTGCGGCCATGATCATCGTATCGGTCACGCGGCGCGCGCGCGTCGCGATGATGCCAAGCGCGAGACCGGGGAAGATGTACGAATTGTTGGTCTGCGTGATCGCGACCTTGTTCGTGCCGACGGTGACCGGCTCGAACGGACTGCCGGAGCTGATCAGCGCGCGGCCATCGGTCCAATCCATGAGGTCTTGCGCGGTCGCTTCGCTGCGCGACGTGGGATTCGAGAGCGGAAAGATCACGGGCTGCGCCGTGTGCCTTGCCATCTCGCGGACGGCGGCCTCGCCGAACGCGCCGGCCTGGCCAGAGACGCCGATCAAGACCGTGGGCTTCGCATGCTTCACCACGTCGAGAAGCGAGAGGTCGCCCGTGCCCCACTCTTTGACCTCGGCATGCGATCGCGCGTACGCGAGTTGCTCGGGCCGCATGTCGCGCTGGCCCTCGGTGACCAGGCCGTGGCGATCGATCGCGTAGAACCGTGATGTCGGATCCGCGACACCCTGATCGCGCATGAACTGCGCCATCAGATTCGTGATGCCGAGCCCCGCGCTGCCGAACCCGACCACCGCGATGCGCTGCTGATCGAGCGGGATGCCGGTGACATTCATCGCGGAGACCAGCACCGCGACCGCGACCGCGGCGGTGCCCTGGATGTCGTCGTTGAACGTGCACAGCTCGTCGCGATAGCGCTGCAGGAGGCGGCTCGCATTCGCTCCGGCGAAATCCTCCCAATGGAGCAGCACGTGCGGCCAGCGCTCCTTCACGGCGCTGACAAACGCGTCGACGAACGCGTCGTAATCGGCGCCGCGCACGCGCGCGTGCCGCCAGCCGATGTAGAGCGGATGGGTCAACAGCGTCGGGTTATCGGTGCCGACATCGAGGAGGATCGGCAAGCAATGCTCGGGGTGGATGCCGCCGAGCGCGGTGTAGAGCGCGAGCTTGCCGATCGGGATGCCCATGCCGCCGGCGCCTTGATCGCCGAGGCCGAGGATCCGCTCGCCGTCGGAGACCACGATGCAGCGCACGAGATCGTAGCGAGGATGGCTGAGGATCTGCGTGATCCGAGCTTTGTTCGGATAGCTGAGGAATAGCCCGCGTGGCTTGCGCCAGATCTCGGAGAACCGCTGGCAGCCTTCACCGACGGTCGGCGTGTAGACGAGCGGCAACAGGCCTTCGACGTTCTGCACGAGCAGCGCGTAGAACAACGTCTCGTTCGCATCCTGGAGGTCGCGCAGGAACGAGTACTTGTTGAACGCGCTCTCCTGCGTGTTGAGTGCGTGGACGCGCCGCTGGGTCTGGAGCTCGAGGCTGCCGACGTGCGGCGGCACGAGGCCGTGAAGATCGAAGGCATCGCGCTCGCGCTCATCGAACGCGGTGCCCTTGTTCAGACGTGGCGAATTGATCAAATCGATCCCTGATAGCGAGACCGGCAACGGCTTTCTCATGACGAGCCCGAAGGGTACCGTGAGCCATGGCGGAACCAATCGACTTCCCAAAAGACTTCAGCGCACAGCTCAACGGAATGCTCGGCGGCTGGAACACGGGAATGGGCCTGACCTGGATCAAGGCGACCACCGAAGAATGCATCGGCGAGCTCGTGGTCGGGCCGCAGCACCTCCAGCCGTACGGCATCGTCCACGGCGGCGTGCACTGCGGCATCATCGAGGCGGCATGCTCGACGGGCGCAGCGGTCGTCGCGGGTACGCGTGGGCAATCGATCGTCGGGCTCGAGAACAATACGTCGTTCATCACGGCGGTCCGAGGCGGCACGCTGCGGGTGACGGCGACTCCTGTGACCCGCGGCAGGACGACGCAGGTCTGGCAGGCCGTTGTCACGAATGATGAAGGCCGTATCTGTGCCACGGGGCGCGTCCGCTTACTCGCACTCGCTGCGGGTACGGATCTCGCTGGCGCCAAGGTGTAATCCCGATCGCGGCAAAGATCTCGCGCGCGCCATCGCCGAAGACGGCCGAGCCGAGGTCCGTGACATTGCCGGTCTGATCGTCGAACGCGGGCTGGCGTATGCTGGGCAGCTCGACGATCAGCACGTGGCCATCATCGAGGACCCCGAGTCGACGGAGCTCGCTATCTTTTCAGCATGAAGCTCGGATTGTTCGCGACGATCTTCGCGTTCAACGCGGTCGCGAAGCCGAGCCATCCAAGGTACGGCACGACGAGTCCTGCCGCTGGCTTGTCAACCCGCGATGCGACGACCGAGTAAGCGAGCGACGCTGCATCGAGAGCGATAATGTCGGCGAGTGCGATCACCGGGCGGCGCGCGCCGAAGAATAGCGGCGTCCACGCACCGTTGAGTGCAAGTTGAGTGGCCCATAGCCCGAGCGCGATGCTGCGCTTGCGCGAAACGGGTGCTTTCCAGATCCGATAGCCCGAGTACGCGAGCGTCGCATAAAGCACGGTCCATACCGGACCGAACACCTGGTTCGACGGCTGCCAGGTCGGTTTCCGCAGCATCTTGTACCACGGCCCTTTCGGATTGCCCCGACCCCGCATCGCGTATACCCCGAGCGCCGCGACGCCGGCGGTCGCAGCAGCGAAGCTGATGCCCGCGAGCACGTTGCGCTGCCGCGCACGGGGTTGGTCCTCGTTGACTTCAATGAGTGGGGGTTTCTCGTCCATGAAATGAGCTGCTGCAAACACGAGGCCGCGCGCATATTTCGCACGGTGCGCGTGAGCGCACGACGAGGAGTGCGTAACGGCCCGATTGTAGGCAGCCAGCCCTCGTAACGACGCCGGCACGGTCGCTGCAGAACCTCTGACCATGAACAACAACCTCAAAGACAAGATCGACATCGCGGCGGACAAGGCGAAGGAAGCGGCGGACGTCGCGGGCCAGAAGATCAAGGACGGCGCGATCAAGGTGTCGGAGAAGGCGCACGACGCGGCCGACAAGATCAAGGACGTGGGCAAGGACCTCGGCAAGAAGATCGGCGGCTGATCACAGCGTCGCTCGCGAACTACTTTCCAAGTGCCGGTCGAGCCGAGAGGTGACCCGGCGCTTTTTTTTCTTGGAGCGCGCCTTCGAGGACCGCGAGCAACGTCGTTCCGTACCACCAATCCTCGAATGATTCGCCGTTGATGTTGAACGCCGGCGTTCCGTCGACGCCACCCGCGTTGCCTCCAGCAATATGGGTCTCGATGTGGGTCACGAGCGATCCGGACGAGGCTTCCTTAGAGACCAGGTCCGGGTCTAGACCGAGGACACGATCGCGAGCAGAAACGGGGATGCTGAGCTTGGTCACGCCGCGTAGTATGGTCGCGTGACCACGACCGCCTATCGGATCTGTCCGTTCTGTGAGGCGTGCTGCGGGCTCGAGCTCGAGCTCGAGGGTGACAAGCTCGTGAAGATTAGCGGCAACACCGCGGATGTCGCGAGCTCCGGCTTCATCTGCCCGAAGGGCGCAGCCCTCGGCGAGCTCCACGAGGACCGCGATCGGTTGTGCGCGCCGATGATCAAGCGCGGTGGAGTGCACGTCGAAGTGACGTGGGACGAAGCGTTTGCCGAGATCGAGCGCCGCTTGCCGCCGATCATCGCGGCGGATCGCGATGCGATCGCGGTGTCGCTCGGCAATCCGGTCGCACACAAGTTCGGGCTCTTGTTGTACGGCGCGCGGCTCGGGCGCGCGCTCGGCACGAAGAACGTGTTCTCGGCCTCGACGCTCGATCAGATGCCCAAGCAGCTCGCGAGCGGATTGATGTTCGGCCACTGGCTCAGTGTCGCCGTCCCCGACCTACCACGCACCGACCTGCTGGTCGTGCTCGGCGGCAATCCGGTGGTGTCGAACGGCAGCATGTGGACCGTGCCAGATTTTCGCGGCAAGGTGAAGGCGATGCAAGCGCGGGGCGGCAAGCTGATCGTTGTCGATCCGCGCCGGACCGAGACCGCGGCAATCGCCGATCGCCACCTCTTCATCAGGCCGGGCGGCGATGCTTTCCTGTTGCTCGGTATGGTCCACACGTTGTTCGAGGAGGACCTCGTCGACCTCGGGCGACTGGCCGACCATGTCACCGGTGTCGACGAGGTTCGCTCCACAGTGCAGGGCTTGTCAGCCGAGGTGGTGGCAGCGCGCTGCGGGATCGCGGCACCGCAGATTCGTGCGCTCGCGCGCACGATCGCCGGTGCGAACCACGCCGCGCTCTACGGGCGCATCGGCACGTGCACGCAGGAGTACGGCACGCTCGCGAGCTGGCTCGTCGACGTGATCAACACGCTGACCGGCAACCTCGACGAGCCCGGAGGAGTGATGTTCCCGAAGGCACCGGCGTTCGCGGCGAACACCGTCGGTGCGCCCGGCAAAGGCAAGGGCATCACGACCGGTCGGCGCACGAGCCGCGTGAGCGGTGCACCCGAGGTTTTCGGCGAGTTTCCGATCGGTTGCATGGCCGAGGAGATGGAGACTACGGGCGAAGGTCAGGTCCGCGCGCTGATCACGATCGCGAGTAATCCGGCGCTGTCTTCGCCGAACGGTGCGCGCCTCGCGCGTGCGATGGACAAGCTCGAGCTGATGATCAGCCTCGATATCTATCTCAACGAGACCTCGCGTCATGCCGACGTGATCTTGCCTGGCGTGTCGCCGCTCGAGGATGCGCACTACGATATCGCGTTCCCGCAATTCGCGTGGCGCAACACCGCGCGGTACTCGCCGTCGGTGCTGCCACATCCGGATCGTCCCGCCGAGTGGGAGCTGTTGCTCCGGATCGCGGCGATCGCGATGGGCAAGGGAGCGAATGCGGACCTCGCTACATTCGACGACGAGCTCACCGCCGACGACGTCCGGCGCAGTGCAGGGCCGCTCGCGGAGCCGATCCTCGAGGCCGTGAAGCCGTTGCGCGGCCCGGAGCGTTTGCTCGATCTCGCGCTGCGCGCGGGCCCTTACGGTGATCGGTTCGGCCAAGCGCCGGGTGGGCTCACGGTCGTGAAGCTGCGCGAGCACCCCGAAGGGATCGATCTCGGCGAGCTCGCGCCACGTGTGCCCGAGATGCTGCGCACTCCGAGCGGTAAGATCGAGCTCGCACCGCCGATGCTGATCGCGGACGTCGCGCGCGTGCGAGACGACCTCGCTCGACCTGTGCCGGACCTCGTGGTGATCGGTCGGCGCCAGCTGCGCTCGAACAACTCGTGGATGCACAACCTGCCGACGCTGGCTGCGGGCCGGTTCCGGTGCACGGCGTTGATCAACCCGGCCGATGCCTTGCGGCTCGGGCTCGACAATGGCGCGATGGCCGCGATCACACGCGGCGATGCGCAGATCAACGTCGAGATCGAGCTCTCGGATCAGATGATGCCGGGGGTGATCAGCGTGCCGCACGGCTGGGGCCACGATCAACCCGATACGCAGCTCGGGGTCGCCGGGATGCGCCCGGGTGCAAACCTCAACGCCCTGTTCGACGAGCGGCTTCGTGATCCGCTCTCCGGCAACGCCGTACTCGGCGGCGTCGCGGTTGCGATTCGACCGCTCGTCTAGTGACGCGGCCGCGAGCTTCGTCGTCGAACGTGCGAGGCGTATTCGCACAGTAGCTCGGGCTCGCGAAAATCGCCGGCACCGCCGCTTTGTGCGGGTTCATCCGCACATTAAGCTGTCGATATGACCACGCACAACTTCAATGTCTCCGTCGATGATCAGGTCTACCTCGAAGAAGGCGGCGAAGAGCTCGGCGCGGTGCGGTCGGTCGCTGGTGATCACCTCGTCGTGTACATCGAGAACTCGGGCGATCACCAGGTCCCGGGTCCGGCCGTCAAGGCCGCGCATGACGGCAAGGTCATCCTCGATCGCGCGCAGCTCTCGGCGGAGTTCTTGAAAGCGATCGAGAACGCGCATAGCAAAGAGACCGAGTAGCTACGTCCGTACGCCGCCGAGAAACCGCGCGATCGATCCGCGTGTCAGGCGGAGGGCCGGCTCGTTCTCTGATCCACCGCAAAGCGCGCGAAGAACACGGTGGCCCGCAGCGCGCTCCGTAGCTCTAGGCAGGTTCGAGTCGCGCAGGCGTCAAACTGTTCGGGTCGAGGACGAGGCGACCGTTGACCGGCCGACCGTCGCCGCCGACAAACTTCGCGGGGCGCGTCTTGCCGCGCGTGACGAGCTCGGTGAGCTGCGCGAGCGTCAGCTTCTTGCCAGCGGTCTCGAACCAGACCACAAATTTGCAGCCGTCGCGCCAGCGCGCGCAACCCCAGCCGCGCGAGCCGGTGAGCAGCGTGCCAGCGCGGCACCGAGGGCAGGTGAGCTCGGCGACGGTCGGTGTGGATTTCACGGTCTTCGCGATCTTCGCTCCGACCGAGCGACGTGCGCCGCTCGGTCGTGGTGCGAGGCTCGCCGCGGGCGCAGCAACGGCGCGTGGTGTTTCGATCGGTTGCGTCACGGAGACGCGAGGCGCGCGCGGTACTTGCGGTGCCGCTGCTCGATAGGTCGCGGTCGAAGGACCACCGACGCGTGCGCGTAGTGCAGCGACGATGCCGTCGTCGTGATGCAGCTCGATCTTCGAGCTCGACGGCGCGGTCATGCTGGTCCGCGCTGCGCGCGGCGGTCGTGCCGTGAGGGTGATGCTGGTCGCGCGCGGCAGCGTGACATCAACCACCGTGTCCGCCAGCTCGTCGGGAAGGTCGACGCTGGTGGCGCGGCCCACCGATCGCGAGCCGCGCGAGCCACTCGATCGATAACTCGAGATGCTGGCGCTCGCGCCATTGGTGGCGCTCCACTTGCTGCGACCATTTTTAGCGCCGGCTTTGCCGGGAGGACCGCCGCGCGTGCGGACGCGCCCGTCTTTGCCGCGCGAGAACGTGGGCGCCGCCGGCTGGTTTGCCGGTGGCGGCCGCGGGGTCGAGCTTCGAATCGCTTCGACCAGATCCGAGACGTAGCGCGCGATGTCCGCCATGAAGGCGGGGCGCGTATCTTCGCCGCGTGCGATGCGCGAGAGCCGGGCTTCCCAGGTTCCCGTGAGCTCGGGTGAAGCGAGGCTCGCGACCGGTAGCGCCTCGATCAACCCGATGCCGGTCTCGGTCGGCACCAACTGCTGACGCTCGCGAAAGATGAAGTCGCGGCGCAACAGGGTCTCGATGATCGCGGCGCGGGTCGCGGGGGTGCCGAGACCGCTATCCTTCATCGCGGCGCGCAAGGTCTCGTCATCGATCGCCTTGCCCGCCGATTCCATCGCCCCGAGCAGCGTGGCTTCGGTGTACCGCGCGGGCGGAGTGGTCTGCTTCGCGCGCGCGGCGTAGGCACCTGCGAGCACTTGGCCCTCGGCCAACAGCGGCAAGATCGCGATCGGCTCGCCTTTATCGTCAGTGGCGCGGCTCTCGTCGATACCCGCGACCGTTTGCCAGCCGGCGACGAGCCGGACCCGACCGCGCACGAAGTATCGATCCGGTGGCGGCGGCACCACCGCGAGCACGATCGGCTCTTTGTCTTTCGCGGGTGCTCTGGCCGGCTCGAGCTTCGGCGATGGCGCGGCTTGACCTACGCGGATCCACGCCTCGGTTACCGCGAACTCGGCATCGGGGTGAAACACGCCGAGAAACCGGCGCACGACCAGATCGAACAAGCGAAGCTCGTCGCGATCGAGGGCTCCGAGGCGAACTGTCGCGCCCGTCGGAATGATCGCATGATGATCGGAGACCTTGGTGTCGTCGAACACGCGGCGCGATGGTGCGGGTGGCGAGACGAGCAAGGGGCTCGCGAACGGGTCGTACTCGGGCAGGGCGGTGAGCGAGCGAAAAAGCTCCGGTAGCGAGCCGATCAGATCATTGGAGAGGTGGCGCGAATCGGTGCGCGGATACGTGAGGATCTTGTGCCGCTCGTATAGCGCTTGCGCGAGCTCGAGCGTGCGCGTGGCGGTGAACCCGAACCGCCGGTTCGCGGTGCGTTGCAGCGACGTGAGGTCGAACAACTGCGGCGCCGCTTCGCGCACGGTCTTGCCGCGTACGCTCTCGACGATCGCCGACCCCGCGACACGATCGCGCGCGACGATCTGATCTGCGAGCGCCGCGCTCGCGAGCCGCGAGGCATCTCCGTGCTTCCAGGTCGCGCCGAAAGTGCGGCCCTCGTTCGTCGTGAGCTCGCCGAGGACTTCCCAGTAATCGCGCGGCACGAAGGCGCGGATCGCCTGCTCGCGCGCCACGATCATCGCCAAGGTGGGTGTCTGGACGCGGCCGATCGAGTACAGCGCGGTGTGGCCGAAGGCGCGATTGCGCACCGTGACCGCGCGCGTCGCATTCATGCCGACCAACCAATCGGCTTCGGAGCGCGAGCGCGCCGCATCCGCGAGCGGATCGAGCTGCGCGGACGGACGCAGCGTGGCGAGGCCGCGCCGGATCGCTTCATCGGTCAGTGACGAAATCCAAAGCCGACGAACCGGCAGCCGCGCGCCGGCATACTGATAGACGTATCGAAAGATCAGCTCGCCTTCGCGGCCGGCATCGCACGCATTGATGACGGCGCTGAACCTTTTGTCCCGTAGCAGCGCACGGACCGCCTTGAGGTGGACCGCGGCGTGCTTCGATGCCCGCAACCGGAACTCGGTAGGCAGCATCGGCAACACCTCGAGCCGCCACGGTTTCCAGTCCGCTTCGTAGGACGCGGGTTCGTCGAGCTCGACGAGATGGCCGATGCACCACGTGATGACGTAGTCGCTGCCCTCGAACGCATCCCTGCCGGTCGGCCGGACGCCCAGCACGCGCGCCAGATCGCGAGCGACGGACGGCTTTTCGGCGACGACGAGCTGCACCGGCGAACTTTACTAAAAGGGGCTGTCATCCAACCTTGCAGCGGTCTAACCGATCGATTTCGTTCGCGCGCAGCCCGCGTGTGGCACGCTCCGCTCATGCAGAAGCTTGTCCTCGCCCTCGGGCTCGCCGTGTCGGGCTGTGGCGGCACCACCGCGCCGCCAGCGACCGATCCCTCGAATGTCGCGAAGCCTGCCGCAGATCCTGCGCCCTGCGAAGACGCGAGCGCAAATGCCGTGAAGTTCCTCGACAAGGACATGCCGACCGACAAGGTCAAATTGGTGATGACCAGGCACTGCAACGCCGATAAATGGGCGGTCGACACGCGCAAGTGCCTGCTCACCGCGAAGTCGATCGAGGAGCTCGATGGCTGCGCCAAGAGACTCACACCCGATCAGGGATCGGCGTTCAAAGCCGAGCTCGAAGAGCTGGGTCCAGGCGCGGGCTCGGGCAGCGTGGGCACGTCGCCGGCTCCCCAGAACACGCCGCCTTCGCAGATTCCACCGCCGGCCGGTTCGATGCCCAAGTAGCGCAGGCGTCCGTACGCTCACTCGATCACGAGCAGCTCGAGGAGCTCGGAAAAAATATTGATCCGGACGTTCGAGCCCGAAAGCTGAGGTCTTGCATGGCGACGTACCACGGCGCGAGTGTCGTCGCGGAGACCCGGCGAGCTCCTGTCATGCGCGGACCATCGCGGCGGCGCGGGCGCGCACCCAGAGCTCGGATGCGTGATCGACATCGCGGTGGCACGCCTCGACAACCGCGTCGAGATCGGGGCGCAGAGAAGCCGGCACGTGTGCGCCGAGTTGGCGAGCGACATCGCTCAATCCGGCGAAGTCGCCGTGTGCACATGCCCAGTCGCCGCCAATGCACAGTGCCGCGATCGTCTGGGGGGTGGTCATGCTGCATCGGAATGCAGCTAACGGACCAATCTACTGACGCGTCACGGCAGAGCGCCCGCCGCGCAGCACGAACTTCTGGATCTTGCCCGTCGCGGTCTTCGGCAATTCGCTGACAAACGTGACCCCGTGTGGCGCTTTGAAGTGAGCGAGGTGGTCACGCGCGAATTGCTTGAGCTCGGCCTCGCTCGCCGTCGCGCCGGGCTTGAGCACCACGAACGCGAACGGCGCCTCGCCCCACTTGTCATGCGGCAAACCGACGATCGCGACCTCCTGGATCGCGGGGTGCCTCAGCAGTGCAGCCTCGACCTCGATCGACGAGATGTTCTCGCCGCCGCTGATGATCACATCTTTCATGCGATCTCGAATCTCGGCGTAGCCATCAGGATGGACGACCGCCGAATCGCCAGTGTGAAAATAGCCGCCCGCGAACGCGAGCTCGGTGGCGACCGGATCGTTGTAGTAGCCGGCCATCACCACGTTGCCGCGCACCACGATCTCGCCGATCGCCGCGCCATCGTGCGGCACGTCCTTCATCTCTTCATCGACGATGCGGAGCTCGCCAGAGGTCATGAGCTCGACACCCTGGCGCGCCTTGATCACGGCGCGCTCGGCGAGCGACATCGCCGCGTGTTCGGCGCGCGGTTCGCACACCGTGATGAACGGTGCGGTCTCGGTCAAGCCGTAGACCTGCGTCACGGTCCAGCCGAGCTGACCTTCGATCTTCTCGATCGTGGTCGCCGCGGGTGCGGCGCCGGCGGTCAACACGCGCACGCCGCGCGGCAAGCCCGGGTCGGTGGGTGCGTTCGCGATGCCGATCAACACGGTCGGCGCGCAGCACAGCGCGGTCACCTTCTCGGTCTTGATCCGCTCGAAGATCTCCGGAGGTGCGACCTTGCGCAGGCAGACGTGCACGCCGCCGACTGCAGTGATCGTCCACGTGAACGTCCAGCCGTTCGCGTGGAACATCGGCAGGGTCCACAGATAAACCTCGGCGGGCGTCATCGGATGATGGAGCAGCGTCCCGACGCTGTTCACCCACGCGTTGCGATGCGTGATCATCACGCCCTTGGGACGGCTCGTGGTGCCGCTCGTATAATTGATCGTCAAAAGATCGCGTTCGCTAACCTCCGCGCGCGCGACGTCGGGCGGTGCGTTCGCGATCAGCGCCTCGTAATCGGCGAAGCCAGCGTGCGTGCCCTCGAGCGCGACCCAGTGCGTGACCGCCGGGCAGCGCGCACGCAGCGTGTCCGCGATCGCGAGGTAGTCGCTGTGCACGCAGACCACGTTCGAGCCGCTGTGTTCGATCATGTAGGCGAAATCGTCCGCGGTGAGCCGGTAGTTGAGCGGTACGAGCACCGCGCCGAGCTGAGGCACCGCGTAGAAGGCCTCGAGCTGCGCGTGGGTGTTCGGGGCGATGTACGCGACGCGATCGCCTTTGACCACGCCCCAGCTCGCGAGCACGTTCGACCATCGATCACACCGCGCGAAGAACTGCTCGTATGTCAGCCGCAGCTCGCCGTCGACGACCGCGAGGCGGTCGCGATACAGCGACCGAGCTCGGCGCGCGAATTCCAGTGGGGTGAGTGGAGTCTCCATCGCGAATACAGGGTAGCGCCGAACCTGCCCACAATCGTGGGTCACTCGCACTTGTGATGCTGACGCGTCGCGCCGACCCTTCGCGCATGGCGAAGATGAAAGCGATCCAGGTCTCCACGGCGAACGGTCCCTTCGAGCTCGTCGAGCGCGACATTCCGACCCCCGGCCCACACTGGGTGCGGATCAAGATCGAGGCGTGCGGCGTGTGCCACAGTGACGTGTTCGTGAAATCGGGGGGCTACCCCGGCCTCCAGTTGCCACGCATCCCGGGCCACGAGCTCGCCGGCAAGATCGATGCGGTCGGCCCGAACGTCACCGCCTGGAAGATCGGCGATCGCGTCGGCGTGGGCTGGCACGGTGGTCACTGCTTCGAGTGCGACGCGTGTCGTCGCGGCCACTTCCTCGCATGCGAGCAGGGCAAGGTCACCGGCATCAGCCACGATGGCGGCTATGCCGAATACGCGGTCGTTCCCGCCGAGTCCGTCGCGCGGATTCCCGTGGGCCTCTCCGCGGTCGACGCGGGTCCGCTGCTCTGCGCGGGCGTCACGGTCTACAACTCGATGCGCCACAGCGGTGCGCGCGCAGGTCAGACCGTCGCGATCCAGGGCATCGGTGGGCTCGGTCACCTCGCGATCCAGTACGCGAACAAGATGGGATTCCGCGTGATCGCGTTGTCGCGCGGCGCCGACAAGGCCATGCTCGCGAAGGAGCTCGGCGCGCACGAGTATGTCGACACGGATGCCACGCCGGCAGCCGAAGGTCTCAAGCAGCTCGGCGGTGCCGATCTCGTCGTCGCCGTGGCTCCCTCGAGCGATGCGATGCAGAGCGCGATCGACGGTCTCACCGCGCACGGCAAGCTCCTGATCCTCGCCGCGCCCTTCACCCCACTCTCGGTCAACGCGATGGGCCTCCTCAGCGGCAAGACGATCGCGGGTTGGCCGAGCGGTACGTCGATCGATTCCGAGGACACCATGAAGTTCAGCGTGCTCACCGGCGTGCGCCCGCGTGTCGAGACCTTCAAGCTCGATCAGGCCGAGGTCGCGTTCGCCGCGATGATGACGAACAAGGTCCGTTTCCGCGCGGTCCTGGTCCCGTAGATTCTCAGTCGACGAGCGCGCGGTCTTCGTCGATCAGGCCGCGCGTGCCGGGCGGCTTCATCTCGCGCATGTTCGCGAGGCAGGCGAGGGCACAACCCGTGGTGTGCTTGGTCACCTTCGGGTGCGAGACCGGCTTGGCCATCATCGGGAGGCGGCCGGCGAGCAGGCCGCGACAGAACGTGCAGTAGACGTCCATCTTGTGCTTCTTGTAATCGGGGCCGCCGCAGCGCTCCGTCGAGAAGGCGCGGTAGGGCGCGTGGGTCGGGAAGCGCCGCGCGTAGACATCCAGTGCGATCTCGACGAGCGCGGCGTAATCGAAGCCTTCGCGACCGTCGAGCCAGGCATCGTAGGCGATGGCTGCGTCTTCGGCCGACATCGACGTGCACTGTAGCTGATACGATCTGAGGGTGCGAACACCTATCGCTGTTGGCGTTCTAACCGCGATCGTCGCGGCGCTGATGTTCGGCGCGTCGGCGCCGGTGATCGTGTGGGCTGGCCGCGGCGCGGGTGTGTTCGCGACTGCGTGTCTGCTCTATGCGGGCGCGGCGCTGGTCGGCAACGGCTCGCGGTTGGTTCGCCGCGACCGCACGTTCACGCTCGGCCGCGCGGACGTGCCGCGGATCCTCGCGATCGCCGCTTTCGGTTCCGTGATCGCGCCATCGCTATTGATCTTCGGGCTCCATCGCGCAGGCGCGTTGACCGGATCGCTCCTCCTGAATCTCGAGGCGGTATTCACGGTGATCTTGGCGGTCCTGATCCGGCGCGAGGTGATCGGCGGGCGCGTGTGGCTCGCTGTAACCCTGATGGCGAGTGGCGGCGCCGCACTGAGCCTCGACGCTGCGGCGCGTGGCACCGGCGGCGTGCTCGGTGCGGTCGCGGTCATCGGCGCGACGCTGGCGTGGGCGATCGATAACAACCTCACGCAACCGCTCTCGGAGCGCCATCCGTTCGATGTGGTGGCCGCGAAGGCGCCTCTCGGTGCAGCCGTGACCTGCGCGCTGGCGCTGATCCTCGGCGAACCGTGGCCCGCGTTGCGGTTCTCGCTCGCGCTCCTCTTGTGCGGTGCGCTCGCGAACGGCGTGAGCCTCGCGCTCTACATCCTGGCCCAGCGCCGGATCGGCGCCGCACGCACCGGATCGGTCTTCGCGCTCGCGCCGTTCATCGGAGCGCTCGCCGCGTGGGCCGCAGGCGAACGAGCCTTCGGTACGTGGGCGCTCGTGGCACTGGCGTTATTTGTGATCGGAGTGGCGCTTCATCTCACCGAGCAAGGTCGGCTCACTCATCATCACGTCGCGGTCACCCACGAGCATCTCCACCGTCATGACGACGGCCATCACACGCACTTCCACGACCCCCCACTCGTCGGCGAGCATTCGCATGTTCACGATCACGCCGAGCTCGACCATGATCACGCCGATCTCGATCACGCGCACGACGGTGATCACGCGCACGCTGACCACGCCCACTAGCAACCGGCGGCGGGTCTGCTTCTGTCCCGCACAGCTCCGGTTATTTATCGACGAGTGCGATCGATCCAGTCCAGCGTGCTGGCGGCGCTGCGGCGAGCTCGCGCGCCTTCGCCGCGAGAAAACGATAGCCCGTCGATCGCGGTAGCGGCGAGTGCTGCATCAGGCGCTCGAACGCGAAGGCGGCGTGACCGAAGTCGCCACGCTCGAGCTGCTCGAGCGCGCGCGTCGTCTCGCGAATCTCGACATCCATCGCTTTGGATGCCGGGCTCCTGTCGCGCAGCCCCATGACGTCGAACACCGCGAGCCCGGAGTGCTTGCCCTTCGGCGCATACGTGCCCAGTGGACGTAAGAGGTAGGTCTTGGGGTCGGGCTTGACGACCGAGCTCACGAGCAGTGTCGCGCCGAGCTGCTTCGACATGCCTTCGAGCCGCGAAGCGGTGTTCACGACATCACCGATCACCGTGTACTCGCGCTTCTGCGCCGAACCGACGAGCCCGGCGATCACTTCGCCACTGTGAATGCCGGTGCCGATCGTGAGCGCGACCGGCAGATAGCGGTTGAGGCGCGCCAGCTCTTCTTTCATCGCGAGTGCAGCCTCGATCGCGCGACTCGCGCCGCCTTCGTCGAGCGGAAACACCGCCATCACCGCATCGCCGATGAACTTGTCGACCACGCCGTCGTGGCGCTCCACGCAGCGAGTCATGTGGGTGAAGAAATCGTTGAGGAACTCGATCACCTGCTCGGCCGGCTGGCCCTCGGCGAGCGTGGTGAAGCCGCGGATATCCGAGAACAGCACGGCGACCCGGCGATGCTCGCCGCGACTCGCTTCACCACCGTCGAGCAGGCGCTCGATGTTGTTCTGGCCGATGAAGCGACCAGCGGCGTGAAGCAACCACGAATCGCGCGAGGCGCTCTCGAGCTCGACTTCGATGTCGCGGCGCAGGCTCTCGGCGGCCGTGCCATCGAGGTGGCGCAGCGCCATGCGCAGGTTACGCGCGGACTCGGCCTGTTCTTGTTGCCCGCCGAGCGCCGAGGCGAGGCCGCGAAACGCCTCGGCATACTCCATCGGCGAGGCCGAGCAGGCGCCGAGATGTTTCAACGAATCGCGATACGAATCATCGGCGAGATCGAACTGGTGGCTCGCGAGCTGCGCGTCGGCGATCAGCTTCATCGCCGCGGCGAGTAGCACGATGCGCGCACGCTCGGGGACGCTCGGATTCATCACGCGATCGACGAGCGCGTGCCCACTCGCGAGCGCCTTCGGCGGATCGGAGCGCGCGAGCGCGATTCGCGCGAGGCCGACCTCGGCGTGGATCGCGCCGACCTCGTCCTTCGCCTCGGTCGCGAGCTCCCGGCTCTGTTCGAACAGATGTGCCGCGTGATCGATCGCCCCGAGGCGGAGCTCGCACTCGGCGAGATGCGACAGCGTCTGGATCCGCGCAGAGCTAAACTTTGCCTCGACCATCTCGACGATCGCCAGGTCGCGCGCGAAGTGCTCGCGCGCTGCCTCGAAATCACCGAGATCCATGCACAGCCGCCCGAGGTTGCCGTGGGTGTGGGCGGAACCAGTCGCATCGTCGTGGCGGAGCTCGAGCGCGCGATTGAACTCGCGCCGCGCATCGCCGAGCCAGCCTTGCTGGTGGAGCACCTGGCCAAAGAAATCATGGACGCGCGCGAGGTAGTGGGCGGCGCGCGGGCCGCGATCATCCTCCAGGAGCTTCATGCTGAAGTTGAGCGCGCGGGTCGCCTGGAACACGGCATCTCGCCGCCACGCCTCGACGCCGCGCAGGTGCCAGAACCGGCCGACATCGTACGGCGTCATCTCCCCGAGCCGCGGCTCGAGCTCGTCGAGCAGCGCTGGCAGCGCATCTCCGCGATGGCGCGATGCGATCAGCGCCGCGGTCAGATAGAACGGGGCGGATCCGATCGCCGGATCGGCATCCTCGGGATCGAGGACACCCGCCGCCGGCTTGCCGAGCTGCGCGAGCAGCGTCTCGATCGCGGGTCCGGGTAGGTGCAAGGCCGCGAGCGCGTCACGGGCATGCATCGGGTCGGAGCGTACTACGAGCTGGTCATCTCGTACTTCTCGAGCTTGTCGTAGGGCGAGGCGCGGTTGAGATGCGAGGCCGCGAGTGCGTGGCACCTATTCCCGGAACGTGCGAAGCGACCGCACCGGTGAACGCACCACGGACGTGACCGAACAGGCCGAGTCGAACACCACGAGCGGCTGCTTCGAGCGGTGATTATCGAGATGGGTCTCGCCGCGGATCAAGACGGTGACGTCCTCGTCAGCGAGGCGCGCCGCGGCATCGAGCAAACGCGCGAGCACTTGCGATGATCCGACCACGTCGAGAAAAGCCCCCGATACCAGTCGGTTATCTACGGAGGGCAAGGCGGATGTGCTACATCGCGCGGAGTAGCCTGCGCGCTCGGGTGGACTGCGATTCCATGCGTTTCTACGAGTTCTTCGCGGCATGGGTATTGCTGAACTATGCGTATTCACATGGCTCTTGCCGAGTTGTTCAGCGTCAGCCAGCTCGAAGGCCATGCGAGATCTTTAGCCGCCAGCCACCAGCTGGGTCCCAGCGATCGCGATGACGAGTTGCTCGCTCGCTTGGCCGCCAATCACGCAGCACTCGCGGATGCGTACGCGCTGGTCGCCGACGCGGTGGGGCGAGGTCGACAGATCACGCCGGCGGCCGAATGGTTTGTCGACAACTACCACCTGATCGAAGAACAGATCCGGATCTCGAAGCGGCACTTGCCCTCGGGGTACAGCCGCAACCTGCCACACCTGAGCACTCGGTCGTTGCGGGTCTACGATCTCGCGCTCGAGCTGATCTCTCACTCGCAAGGTCATGTCGACGTCGACACCTTGCGTGCCTTCATCGCGGCGTATCAGACGATTCATCCGCTGCAGCTCGGCGAGCTGTGGGCGATTCCAATCATGCTGCGCATCGCGCTGATCGAGAATCTGCGCACGGTGATCGCGGCGGTCACCGCCGGGCGCGGCGAGCGCGAAGCCGCGGCACACTGGGCCGCTCAATTGCTCGAAGGCGCGGGCGACGCGTCGCGCGTGGTCAAGGCGCTCGGCGAGCTCGTCGCGGCAGATCCGGCGCTGACCGTCCCGTTCGTCGCCGAGCTCGCGAGCCGGCTGCAAGGGCAGGGCGCCGCCTCGACCCTGCCGATGGCGTGGCTCGAGCAGCGGCTCGATTCGCAGGGTCAGACCCTCGAGCACATCTTCCAGCAGGCGAGCCAGAGCCAGGCCGCCGACCAGATCGCAGTCGGTAACAGCATCACGAGTCTGCGCACGCTCGACGCGATCGATTGGCGCAAGTTCGTCGAAGGCTTGTCGGTCGTCGAGGCGGTGCTGCGCGAGGACGCTACCTATCCCGCGATGGAGTTCGCGACGCGCGATCGCTATCGCCATGTCGTCGAGCGGCTCGCAGCGCGCGGCAAGCTCGACGAGCGCAACGTCGCGAAGAAGGCGATCGAGCTCGCGGCGTCGCGTCCGGAGGGTCCCGAGCATCACGTCGGGTTCTTCCTGATCGACGACGGCCTTCGGGCACTCCAGCTCGCGCTCGCGGAGAAGCCCCACGATCGGGCGCTCGTGCGGCGGGTCGGCCGTGGGTTTGGTGTGGTCGCGTATCTCGCGCTGATCGCGGGCGTGACCGCCGCATTCACGACGATCGTCGCCGACATGTCGATGGCGGACCACCATCACGTCGCGTGGATCGCCGCGTGGTCGGTCGCGGTCGCCTTGTGTGCGAGCCAGCTCTCGATCTCGATCATTCACTGGGCCGCCACCCTCGCGATCAAGCCAAACGCGCTGCCGCGGCTCGACTTCTCGACCGGCATTCCGGTCGCACACAAGACCCTCGTCGCGGTGCCCGCGATGCTCACGAGCGAGAGCGGCATCGATCATCTCGTCGAGATGCTCGAAGTCCGGTTTCTCGCGAACCGCGATCGCAACCTCGGCTTCGCGCTCATCGGCGATTTTCGGGATGCCAACGAGGCGCACCTCGACAGCGATGCGCCATTGCTCGCGCACGCGACCCAGGCGATCGAAGCGCTGAATTCGAAGTATCCCGAGAACTGCGGTGGCTTCTTCTTGTTCCAGCGCTCGCGCCGCTTCAATGCGCGGGACCGGATGTGGATGGGCTGGGAGCGCAAGCGCGGCAAGCTCGAGGATCTGAACGCGACCTTGCGCGGTGAGCTCGACCGATTCTCGACGATGATCGGGCCGGTCGACCAGTTGGTCGGCACCAACTACGTGATCGCCCTCGATAGCGATACCGAGCTGCCACGCGATTCGGCGCACGAGCTCGTCGGCACGATGGCGCACCCGCTCAATCGCCCCGTGATCGACCGCCAGCGCGGTCGGGTCAGCCACGGCTACGCGATCCTCCAGCCGCGCGTCGCGATCACTCTCGATAGCGCGCATCGCACGCGGTTCGCGAGGTTGTTCGCGGGCGATCCCGGAATCGATCCGTACACGCGAGCGGTCTCCGATGTCTATCAGGACCTGTTCGCCGAGGGCTCGTTCATCGGCAAAGGCATCTACGACATCGATGCGGTGCGCGGCGTCCTCGAGGGAGCGCTACCCGATAATCGCGTGCTCAGCCACGATCTCCTCGAGGGTGCCTACGGTCGCGCGGGTCTGGTCAGCGACGTGATCGTGTTCGAGGATTTTCCCTCGACCTACGCGGTCGATGCGAGCCGGCGTGCGCGCTGGATCCGCGGCGATTGGCAGATCGCACGCTGGATGTTCGGGCGCATTCCGTCCGCGAAGGGACCGCACAACCCGATCTCGGCGTTGTCGCGCTGGAAGATCCTCGACAACCTACGCCGGAGCGTCGTGCCGATCGCGATGCTCGCGGTGCTCGTCGTCGGTTGGACGCTGCCCGGCGCGGCGTGGCTCGCACTCGGGCTCGTGTTCGCGACCTTCGCGATTCCTCCGTTGCTCGCGGCGTACACCGAGCTCGCGCACCGCCCCAAGGAGGTCTCACCCGACGATCATGCGCGCACGGTGCGCAAGCAGCTCTACAAGGCGTTCGTGCGCGAAGCGTTCTCGTTCGCGTGCTTGCCCGAGGACGCTGCGATCAGCCTCTCGGCGATCGCACGCGTCGCGGTTCGGTTGTGGATCACGAAGAAGAAGTTGCTCGAGTGGAAGACGGCGGCGGATGCCGAGCGCACGCAGCACACCGGGTTCGCGTCGAGCTACGTGCAGATGTGGCCGGCGCCGGTCGTGGGCACGGCGATCGGAATCCAGCTCTCGCTCGGGCACGCCGCGACGCCGTGGCTCGCATGGCCCGCGGCAGCGCTGTGGGCGCTGGCACCTGCGTTCGTGTGGTGGGCGAGCCGCGCCATGCCCGAGGTTCGCGTCGATCTCGACGAGGCCCAGCGGATGTTCTTGCGTCGCCTGGCACGTCGGATGTGGCGGTTCTTCAGGACCTACGTCAGCACCGAGGATCACGATCTGCCTCCCGACAACTTCCAGGAGGATCCGCCGGTCGGCATCGCGCATCGCACGTCGCCGACGAACATCGGGCTGTCGCTGCTCGCGAACCTGACCGCGCGCGATTTTGGCTACGCGACGATCGCGGAGGTGGTCGAGCGCACCGAGCGCACGTTCGCGACGCTCGATCAGCTCCAGCGGTTCCGTGGTCACTTCTACAACTGGTACGACACCCAGACGCTCGAGCCGCTGCGGCCGATGTACGTGTCGACCGTCGATAGCGGCAATCTCGCGGGTCACTTGGTGACGCTCGCGGAAGGTCTTCGCGAGCTCGCGACGCTGCCGATTTTCGGCGCGACGCAGCTGCGGGGCATCACCGATACGATCGCGCTCGTCGAGGAGCTCGGTGTGCCGGCGACCGAGCTCGCGGCGCTGCGCGAGCTCACGAAGTCGTCGGTGAAGAATCTCTCGGAAGCGCGCGACGTGATGACGCGCCTGGCGGCTGCGGCCCAGGTCGTGGCACGCAAGCACGACGATGATCCGGAGCTCTCGTGCTGGCGTGTCGAGCTCGCTCGTCAGGTCCAAGAGCAGCTCGCGGAACTGGTTACGCTCGCGCCTGGCGACGATGCGGTTCCCACGCTAGAGGCAGCGAGCCCGGAGCTCGCCGCGAAGCTGCAGGCGCTCGCGATGCGTGCGGGTGACCTCGGAGATTGCGAGTACGATTTTCTCTACGACGCGAATCGCCATCTGTTTTCGATCGGGTACAGCGTCACCGATCACCGGCTCGACAACAGCTTCTACGATCTACTTGCCTCGGAAGCGCGGCTCGTGAGCTTCATCGCGATCGCCGAGAACAAGATTCCGGAGGAGCATTGGTTTCACCTCGGTCGGCGCGTCACGACCTCTGGCGGCCAGCCGACCCTGCTGTCGTGGAGCGGCTCGATGTTCGAGTACTTGATGCCGCTGCTCGTGATGCCGACCTACCAGGGCACGCTGCTCGACGCGACGTATCACGCTGCGGTGGCACGCCAGATCGAGTACGGAAACGAGCGCAAGGTGCCGTGGGGCATCTCCGAGTCCGGCTACAACAAGACCGACTCGCACCTCAACTACCAGTATCGCGCGTTCGGCGTGCCCGGCCTGGGGTTCAAGCGCGGCCTCGGTTCGGATCTCGTGATCGCACCTTACGCGACGGCGATGGCGACGATGGTCGCGCCACGCGCGGCCGTGCTGAACCTCGAGCGCCTCGCGAAGGATCACCAGCTCGGCCCGTACGGCTTCTACGAAGCCATCGACTACACCGCGACGCGACTGCCACCCGGCAAGCAATCCGCGACCGTGAGGTCGTACATGGCGCATCACCAGGGCATGTCGTTCCTCGCGCTCGCGTACACGCTACTCGATCGCCCGATGCAGCGCCGGTTCCTCGCGAACCCCGCGATGCGTGCGACGGACCTCGTGCTGCATGAACGCGTGCCGCGCACGTCGGCGGTGTATCCGCATCCGGCCGAAGTTTCGGCGGTGCGCAGCTCGAATGATGTCGAGCGCGACCTGCGCGTGTTCGCCTCGCCAAATACACCTGCGCCCGAGATCCAGCTGCTCTCGAACGGCAACTACCACGTGGTGGTGAGCAACTCCGGTGGCGGCTATAGCCGGTGGCGCGATCACGAAGTCACGCGCTGGGCCGAGGATGCGACGCGCGATCACTGGGGCCAGTTCTGCTACATCCGCGATGTCACGAGTGGGAACTTCTGGTCCGCCGCGTATCAGCCGACGTTGCGCACGGGAGCGAGCTACGAAGCGATCTTCTCGGCCGGGCGCGCCGAGTTCCGCCGCCGCGACGACGATCTCGATACGCACGTCGAGATCGCGGTGTCGCCCGAGGATGACCTCGAGCTGCGTCGGATCACCATCTCGAATCACGGCACGCAGAAAAAAACGATCGAGCTCACGAGCTTCGCGGAGGTCGTACTCAATGCGAAGGGCGCAGATGCCGCCCATCGCGCGTTCTCCGGCATGTTCGTGCAATCCGAGATCATCGAAGATCAGCAGGCGATCCTGTTCACGCGCCGCCCGCGCTCGCCAGGCGAGAAGCCGCCGTGGCTCGCGCACACGATGGTGGTCCACGCCACGACCTCGCGCAAGCCGAGCTACGAGACCGATCGCGGCGAGTTCATCGGTCGCGAAGGCACGCCCGCAGATCCGGCCGCGCTGCATCGTAAGGCGCTCAGAAACTCGCAGGGTTCGGTGCTCGATCCGTGCATGGCGATCCGCAACACGGTAGACCTCGCGCCGGATCAGGTGATCCAGCTGCATATCGCGACGGGCGTCGCGGAGACGCGCGAGGCGGCGCTCGCCTTGGTCGACAAGTATCGCGCGCGGCATCTCGCGGATCGCGTGCTCGACCTCGCGTGGGCGCAGAGCCAGGTGATCCAGCGCCGGCTCGACGCGACCAACGCCGAGATCCGGTTGTGGGAGCAGCTCGCCGGTCACGTGATCTATGCGAACCCCACGCTGCGCGCACCGCGTCGTGTGATCGCCGCAAACCGGCTCGGTCAGGCAGGGCTATGGCCGTATTCGATCTCCGGCGATTTGCCGATCGTGATCGTGCGGATCACGGCGGTCGAGAACCTCGAGCTCGTGCGCCAGCTCGTACGCGCGCACATGTACTGGCGCTTGAAGGGCCTCCAGGCCGATCTCGTGATCTGGAACGAGGATCCATCGGGTTATCGCCAGAACCTCCACGATCAGATCGTGGGAGCGATCGCGGTGATCGGAGATGCGAGCCTCGTCGATCAAAAAGGCGGCATCTACATCCGCCGAACCGACCAGATGACGGACCCGGATCGCATCCTGTTCCAGACCGTCGCGCGCGTGATCCTGAGTGATACGGGCGGTACGCTCGCCGAGCAGATCGATCGCCGGCCGCGCAACGAGCCATTCAAGCCGATCGCGTTCGAGAGGGTGAAGGTTCGCGGTGGCACCGCGGTCGCCATCCCGATGCAGCGTCCGGATCTCGCGGCGTTCAATGGGCACGGCGGGTTCACGAAGGATGGTCGCGAGTACGTGATCACGACGACTCGTGCGTCTCGCACGCCGGCGCCATGGGTGAACGTGCTCGCGAACTCGTACTTCGGCACCGTCGTCTCGGAGACCGGCTCGGCCTACACCTGGTGCGAGAACGCGCAGCTCTATCGGCTGACCCCGTGGAATAACGATCCGGTCAGCGATCCGAGCGGTGAGGCGATGTACCTCCGCGACGAAGAAGATGGCTCGGTCTGGTCACCGATGCTCTTTCCAGCGCCAGGACCACTGCCCTACATCACGCGCCACGGCTTTGGCTACTCGGTCTACGAGACCCAAGATGCCGGCATCCAGTCCGAGCTCACGATGTTCGTGGCGATGGATGCGCCCGTAAAGCTGTTCAAGCTCAAGCTGAAGAACCGCTCGGGCCGCGTGCGCAAGCTCTCGGTCACCAGCTTCTTCGAGCTCGTGATGGGCGTGCAACGCGCACCGAACGCGCTGCACATCACCACGGAAATCGACGTCAAGACGGGCGCGCTGTTCGCACATAACCAGTACGGTGATGACTTCGCGTCGCGTGTCGCATTCCTCGAGTGCAGCGAAGCGGAGCGCAGCGTCACGGGCGATCGCACCGAGTTTTTGGGGCGCGGCGGCTCGCCGGTTCGCCCTGCGGCACTGGCCCGGACCAAGCTCTCGGGGCGCGTCGGGGCCGGCTACGACCCGTGTCTCGCGATGCAGACCGCTGCGATCGAGATCGCGGATGGCTCCGAGCGCGAGCTCGTCTTCGCCTTCGGCTCCGGCCGCGATCTCGACGACGCGCGCTATATCGTCGCCCGCTATCGCGGTGCCGGCGCGGCCCAACGCGGACTCGATGACGTCTACGCATTCTGGAATCTGATACTCGGTCAGATTCACGTCGAGACTCCGAACCCTTCGCTCGATTTCCTCGCGAATGGCTGGCTGATGTATCAGGTGCTCGCCGCACGTATGTGGGGGCGAAGTGGCTTCTACCAATCCGGCGGCGCATTTGGGTTTCGCGATCAGCTTCAGGATGCATGCGCGGTGGTGCACGCCGAGCCCACCCTGCTGCGCGAACAGCTCCTGCGCTCGGCGGCACATCAATTTCCGCAGGGCGATGTCCAGCACTGGTGGCACCCGCCGAGCGGGCGTGGCGTTCGCACGCGGATCTCGGACGACTACCTGTGGTTGCCGTACGCGGCGGCGCGCTACGTCGCGGCAACCGGTGATACCGGCGTGCTCGCGGAGAAGATCGATTTCATCGAGGGCCGCGCGGTCAACGCGAACGAGGACAGCTACTACGATCTGCCTGCGCGATCGAACGAGAGTGCGGAGGTCTATGACCACTGCGTGCGCGCGATCGAACACGGGCTAACGCTCGGCGCCCACGGTCTTCCGTTGATGGGCACCGGCGACTGGAACGACGGCATGAACCTCGTCGGCGACGAGGGCAAGGGCGAGAGCGTGTGGCTCGCGTTCTTCCTGATCGAAGTGATGCGCATGTTCGAGCCGATCGCGCGTGGTCGAGGGGACACCGCGTTCGTCGAAAGATGCATCGCGAAGATCGCGGAGCTCCGCGCCAACGTCGAGGCGCATGCCTGGGATGGCGCGTGGTACCGCCGCGGCTACTACGACGATGGGGCGCCTCTGGGTTCGGCCACGAGCGACGAGTGCCAGATCGATGCGCTCCCCCAGAGCTGGGCGACCTTGACCAGGAGCGGCACACAAGAGCGTCGCGACCTGGCGCTCGATGCGATGGACAAGCGGCTCGTCGATAACGAGCTCGCGGTGATCAAGCTGTTCGATCCGCCGTTCGACAAGAGTGCGCACAATCCGGGCTACATCAAGGGCTACGTCCCGGGCGTGCGCGAGAACGGTGGTCAGTACACCCACGCGGCGGTGTGGGCCGTGATGGCGTTTGCGGCGGCGGGGCGCACCGAGCGCGCGTGGCAGCTCTTCGATGCGATCGATCCCGTGCATCACGGTGATACGCCCGAGGCGATCGCGCGCTATCGGGTCGAGCCCTACGTGATGGCGGCCGATATCTATACGAACCCGCAATACCCCGGGCGCGGTGGTTGGACCTGGTACACGGGCTCGGCAGGCTGGATGTATCGCTTGATCATCGAGTCGCTGCTCGGCCTCACGCTCGAGGTCGACCGCTTGAAGATCGTGCCGGTGATGCCCGCTGACTGGCCCGGCTTCGCGATCCACTACCGGTACCGCCAGACCGTGCATCACATTCAGGTCAAGCGTGTCGGCTCGGGGTCCACGGTCGGCCGCGTCACCGTCGATGAGCTCGAGCAAGCCGACCTTCGCATTCCGCTCGTCGACGACCGTAAGGAGCACTGGGTCATCGTCGAGGTCGGCTGATCCGCGCACCATGTCCAGCAGCTTGACTACGGCTTCGTGGTGCCCGGCATCACGCTGTACGGACTGGACGATGGCGTCGAGCAGATCGAAAAGACGCTGGCCTAGCTTCGCGGATGTGGCGGTGTAGGATCCGCGTCATGACGATCACCACTCTCGCCGAGTACCAACAGGACTGGGACACCGCGCAGCGCGACCCCGATGGATTCTGGTTGGGCGTGGCGAACGAGCGGATCACCTGGGCGACCCCGCCGACGAAGGGGCTCGAGGGGAGCTTCGCGACGATCGCCGACGCGCCGTTGAAATGGTTCGCAGATGGTGCGCTCAACGCGAGCGTGCAGTGCCTCGATCGTCACCTCGACAAGCGCGGCGATCAGGCGGCGATCCTGTGGGAAGGCGACGAGCCGGGCGACATTCGCCGGATCACGTATCGCGAGCTTCATCGCGAGGTGTGTCGGCTCGCGAACGCGCTCGCGAGCCTCGGCGTCGCGCAGGGCGATCGCGTCATCCTCTACATGGGCATGGTGCCCGAAGCGGCGATTGCGATGCTCGCACTCGCACGGCTCGGCGCGGTGCACTCGGTCGTGTTCGGCGGATTTTCGGCGTCGGCGATCGCGGGTCGCGTGCGTGATTGCGGCGCGAAGTTGATCATCACGCAAGATGCCGGCTTGCGCGGCGGCAAGAAGATTCCGCTCAAGGCCACTATCGACGAAGCGTGCAAGGAGACCGCGGTCGACAAGGTCGTCGTGCTCCGGCGCACCGGCGATCCGGTAGCGTTGCAAGAAGGCCGTGACCTGTGGTGGCATGATGTCGTCGCAGCGGGCGCGGACACCCATGCACCCGCGATCGTGCCGGCAGAACACCCGCTGTTCATTCTGTACACCTCGGGGTCGACGGGCCAACCGAAGGGCGTGTTGCACACGACCGGCGGCTACATGGCGTACGCCGCGTACACGCACGCGACCTCGTTCGGGCTGCGCGAAGGCGATATCTATGCGTGCGTCGCCGACGTCGGCTGGATCACGGGTCACTCGTACATCGTGTACGGGCCACTCGCGAACGGGACCACGACGGTGATGTTCGAATCGGTGCCGACGTATCCCGATGCGGGTCGTTACTGGGACATGGTCGAGCGTCATCGCATCACGATCTTCTACGGCGCACCGACCGCGCTGCGCGTGCTCGCGAATGCGGGCGACGACTTCGTGAAGAAGTACGATCGCTCGTCGCTGCGCGTGCTCGGCACCGTGGGCGAGCCGATCAACCCCACGACCTGGAATTGGTATCACGACGTGGTCGGCAACAAGCACTGCTCGGTCATCGACACGTGGTGGCAGACCGAGACCGGCGGCCACGCGATCAATCCGATCGCGGGTGTCACGCCCACGAAGCCAGGCTCGGCAAACAAGCCCTTGCCCGGCATCGTGCCGGCGCTGCGCGATTCGAACAACACCGTGATCGAAGGTCCCGGCGAAGGCCGGCTGTTCCTCGAGCAACCTTGGCCGGGCCAAGCGCGCACCGTGTGGAACGATCACGAGCGCTTCGTGAAGACGTACTTCGCAGAGGTTCCGGGCGTGTACTTCACCGGCGATGGCTGTCGCCGCGACCAAGATGGCGACTACTGGATCACGGGTCGCGTCGACGATGTCGTCAACGTCAGCGGTCATCGCATGGGCACCGCCGAGTTCGAATCGGCAATCACGAGCGCCGCCGGGGTCACCGAAGCCGCGGTCGTCGGCTACCCCCACGATGCGAAAGGCCAGGGCATCTACGCGTTCGTGGTCGCCGCACCGTCGGTCGATCACGCCGCGCTCGATGCCGCCTGTCGCAAGATGATCGGTGCGCACGCGCGCATCGACAAGCTCCAGATCGTGCCCGGCCTCCCGAAGACGCGCTCGGGCAAGGTCATGCGCCGCATCCTTCGCAAGATCGCCGAAGCCGGCGGCAACGATCCGGGTGACCTCGGCGACCTCACCACGCTCGCCGATCCGGGCGTCGTCGAACAGATCAAGCAGGGCGCCGCCAAGGCGTCTTGAGTGAACATCGCTGCACGTGGGCTGCTCGTCGCCATTCGTGATTCCTACGAGCTGTCACCCGCAAAGCATCGTCCGGCTCGAGGGCATCCGTACGAGACGATCATGAGCGCGCTATCTACTAACGACCACCGCCGCGACCGCCGCCACCGCCGCGACCGCCGCTGGGACGTCCGCCGCTCGGACGACCACCGCTCGGACGACCACCACTAGCACCGGCGGGACGCGTCGAGCCGAAACCGCCTTTTGCGGGACGGCTCGCGCCTGCACCGCGGTCGCTGCTGGCCGTGCCACGACCGCCGTAGCCGCCGGCGCTCGCGCGGCCACCCCCGTACGCACCAGCACCACGACCACCGTCCACCGCACGACCCGCGTGGCCACCGCCGCCCGCGCGATCGGTACCGCTGGTCGAGGACGAACGAACACCATATCCGGAGCTACCGACACCGCGTTCGCTACTCGCGCCGCGACCTGCGTACCCACCGCGGCCTGCGCCGCGATCGGAGCAGCGGTAGCGATCCGGATCGCTACCGCTGCTCGCGCCGCGACCAGCGTAACCGCCGCTGCCGCCTGCGCCGCGATCACTGCTCGCGCCGCGACCAGCGTAACCGCCGCCGCCGCCGCCTGCACCGCGATCGCTGCTCGCGCCGCGACCGCCGTAGCCACCACTGCTCGCGCCGCGACCGCCGTAGCCGCCGCTGCTCGCGCCGCGATCACTGCTCGCGCCGCGACCGGCGTAACCGCCGGCGCCACCGCCAGCGCCGCGATCACTGCTCGCGCCGCGACCGCCGTAGCCACCACTGCTCGCGCCGCGATCTCTGCTCGCGCCGCGACCGCCGTAACCGCCGCCAGCGCCGCGATCACTGCTCGCGCCGCGACCGCCGTAGCTACCACTGCTCGCGCCGCGACCGCCGTAGCCACCATTGCTCGCGCCGCGACCGCCGTAACCACCACTGCTCGCGCCGCGTTCACTGGTCGCGCCGCGCCCTCCACCACCGCCCACACCGCGCCCGCCGCCTGCGCCGCGACCGCGACCAGCCGCGTACCCGCCTTCGCGATCGGGATTCGGCTTCGTCGCGCCGCCAGACTTGTTAGGCTTTGCCTTCGGCGTGCTGGGAACGGACTCGTTGTTCGCCTTCTTGTCGTTCAGTCCGCCCGGCGGACGAAGGCCTTCGAGCTCGGCGGGCGTGAGGCTGCGCCACTTGCCGATCGCGAGGTTACCTAGCTTGATGTTCATGAACCGGATCCGCTGGAGCGCGACGACCTGGTAGTCGAGCTCGCTGCACATGCGGCGGATCTGTCGGTTCAGACCCTGGGTGAGTACGATGTTGAAGGTCTTCGGTCCCAGGAGCGTGACCTTGCATTTCTTGGTCACGCCTTCGGGTACGAGGTGGATGCCGGCCTCGATGAGCTCGACGAAGTCGTGACCCAGGAGGCGGTCGACTTCGACGACGTATTCCTTCTCGTGGTTGAACTCGGAGCGGAGGACCTCGTTCACGATGTCGCCATCGTTCGTGAGGAGGATGAGGCCTTCGGACTCTTTGTCGAGGCGACCGATCGGGAAGATGCGCTCGGCATGCCCGATGAATTCAATGATGTTGCCTTCGATGTGGCGTTCGGTCGTGCAGGTGATGCCGATCGGCTTGTTGAGCGCGATGTAGACCGGGGCGTCCTTCTTGCGGGCGCCGCCGACGAGCTCGCCCTCGACTCGGACCTCGTCGCTTGGTTCGACCTTGGCGCCGAGGGTAGCGACCTCCCCGTTGACAGTCACTTTTCCAGCCGCGATCAGGTCATCGGACTGCCGGCGTGACCAGGAACCACTCTCGCCGAGATACTTGTTGAGCCGCATCGCCTCCGACCCTACCAGTCAGCCCGGATGGCAGCTAGGATGGTCAGGCGTTGCGCATCCTTCTCCTGACTCCGCCGATGACGCAGCTGAATACGCCGTATCCAGCGACGGCTTATTTGACGGGATTTTTGCGACAACACGCGGCCGAGCTTGACTTGGACGTTCGGCAGGCGGACCCGGCGATCGAATTGTTCCTGCGCGTGTTCTCGCGCGAGGGTCTCGAGGCGATCGTGGCCGAGCTCGAGGCGCGGATGGAGGCCGCCCGAAACACCGAAGACACCGTGAGTGCCGAAAGCCTGCCGAAATCGATCGCGAGCTTCATGGAGCACGCGGATCGCTACGTCAAGACGATCGATTCCGTTGTGGCGTTTCTGCAGGGCCGGGACCCTGCGCTCGCGATGCGGATCGCGACGCGCACGTTCTTGCCGGAGGGACCGCGGTTCGCGGCGATCGCAGACAAGGGCGAGGACGATCCGTTGCAATGGGCATTCGGCATGCTCGGGGTCGCGGACCGCGCGAAACACCTCGCGAGCCTCTATATCGATGACGTCGCGGACGTGGTGCGCGAAGGGATCCAGCCCCACTTCGAGCTGTCGCGTTATGGCGAGCACCTCGCGGCGAGCGCGGCGACGTTCGATGCACTGCAAGAGGAGCTCGAGGGCGACCCGACACTCATCGATGCGACGCTCGACGACATCGCGAAGGAGCTCTACGAGGAGCACACGCCCGAGGTGGTCGGACTCACGGTGCCGTTTCCCGGGAACGTGTACGGCGCATTCCGGATCGCGAAGGCGCTCAAAGCGATCGCGCCAAAGATCACGATCGTCCTCGGTGGCGGCTACGTGAATACCGAGCTGCGCGAGCTCAGCGATCCGCGCGTGTTCGATTACGTCGATTACGTCACGCTCGATGATGGCGAGCGGCCCTTACTCGCGTTGATCGATCATCTGCGCGATCCGGCAAAGCCGCTGCTCCGCACGTTCGTGCGCGTCGACCACGAGGTCGTGTTGCGCAGCGATGCCGCCCTGCACGACGTGCCGCTGCGCGATGCCGGCACACCGACATACGTCGGGCTCGCGCTCGACAAATATCTCTCGCTGTTCGAGATGCTCAATCCGATGCATCGGCTTTGGTCCGATGGCCGGTGGAACAAGCTCACGATCGCGCACGGCTGTTACTGGAAGAAATGCACGTTCTGCGACATCACCCTCGACTACATCTCGCGCTACGACCCGGTCCACGCCGATATTCTCGTCGATCGGATCGAAGCGATCGTGAAGGAGACCGGCCAGACGGGCTTTCACTTCGTCGACGAAGCCGCACCGCCGGCGGGATTGAAGGCGCTCGCCGAGCGCTTGCTCGCGCGCAACGTGGTGATCACGTGGTGGGGGAACATCCGGTTCGAGAAGACGTTCACGCCCGAGCTCGCCGCACTCCTGGCACGCTCCGGCTGCGTCGCGGTGAGTGGTGGGCTCGAGGTCGCTTCCGATCGCTTGCTCGGTCTCATCAACAAGGGCGTCACCGTCGAGCAAGTCGCTCGCGTGACCCGCGCGTTCAGCGACGCGAACATCATGGTCCACGCGTACTTGATGTACGGGTTTCCGACCGAGACCGCACAGGAGACCGTCGATTCGCTCGAGCGCGTGCGCCAGCTGTTCGAGGCGGGCTGCGTGCAATCTGCGTTCTGGCATCGCTTTGCGGCGACCGCGCACAGCCCGATCGGCAAGCAGCCTGAGCTCTACGGCATCCGGCTTCACAAAGCGCCGGTCATCACGTTCGCGCGCAATGATCTCGCGTTCGACGATCCGACCGGCACGGATCACGAGGCGCTCGGGGTCGGGCTGCGCAAGGCGCTCTACAACTACATGCACGGCCTCGGCCTCGACGTCGATGTCCGGACCTGGTTCGGCACTGGCAAGGGTAAACGCAGCCAGGTCCCCCCGACGACCGTGGCGAAGGACCTGGTTAGCGCTGCGCTGGCCGTTTCGGGCCGCTGACATAGCCGTGACCAAATGGTTCGGCTATCGGGCCGCCGGTGGTGTCATCGTGGAGTCGTGGTTCCCGGCCCGCGCCCCAAGTATCGCGGCGTTTCGCACAGGATCGCGGCCTATGTCGCGATTGTTGCCGGCGCGATCCTGGTCGCGTGCGTGCG